>Ga0196970_1000201_pt1 | contig 88414 bp, 90 predicted proteins | sample S1v_513CmetaG_FD_148672 | JGI IMG/M metagenome (GOLD analysis project Ga0196970, IMG submission 148672) | Soil microbial communities from Anza Borrego desert, Southern California, United States - S1+v_5-13C | ecosystem: Environmental > Terrestrial > Soil > Desert | place: USA: California...
CTTCCGTAATGGGCCGTTGAGCGTCAAGCCCCCAGATGGATCACGTCGCCGGTTTCATGCTTCCGTCCGTGGTCGGCACGCGGCCGCCACACCATGCGATCAGAAGGAACCCGCGAGCCGATCTCAGAGTGCGTGATCCCCGCCCGTGAGGGCGGACCCACCAGCAATCACCCGGCTTCATCGGATCCCGCGTCCCGGCGACGGGACCTCGGGTGGCTGGGTCGGTGAACGGCCCGGCCGGAAACGGTTTGGTTCTTATGCGACGGCGGCCTCCTTGCCAAAGCGGAACTCGGTGCCGTCCACCCACATGCGGTGCAGAACGGTGGCCAGCTTGCGCGCCAGGGCGACCTTGGCACGCATCATGCCGCGGCGCTTGGCCACTTCCATCGCCCAGCGCTTCAGGGTGGAGAAGCTCTTGGTCCGGGTCAGCATCACCTGAGGAGGTGCCGAAACCACCAATACACCGTCTGCCATGGGGGAAGTCCTTCGGTAAAAGCCGCCAGCCGCAGCCCGTCCGGGCCAGATAGCGCAACGCGTTCAAGACCTCTCGAAGGTCCACAGACCTCGGGCGGCCAGTGTCGGCTTTCTTCGGCATCAGCGGTTCTATCAGAAACCATTCCTCATCGGTCAGGTCCGTCGGATACCGCTTCATCTTCTTCTCGATCCTGGCCATCCGGCCGCGCGTCGCCTCGTTCCACATACGAAGCTTGAATCATAACACGACTTCAGCGCCAACCCTTTTCAAACGGTCTCTATACGCCCTGAGACTGCCTTAGCAACGGTCAATTTAAGATTTTCGCACTCAGGCGGCTTATCACCTTTTCGGACCACGCGAATGCGCATTTCAAGTTCGGAATTCTGGGCAGACAGAGGAGGGATATTTACCGCGTCTGCTCCCCGTCCTTCGCCGCTCCCGGTGTTGCCCCTCCCCCGCCGCCCATGAAGAACAGGTTGCGCAGGAAGCCCGGCGCCAGCACGGCCAGCGGGTTCACCGAAATGTCCGGGTCAGCGAACGGCCCCTGCATGTGCCAGGTGGCGGCGAAGATGCCCTGCCCCGCACCACCGCTCAGCACGTCGCCCAGCAGCGGGATCTGGCCGATGATGCGGTTGATGCCGTAGACCGGAACGATGGTGCCGCGCAGGTTGGCCGTGTCCGTCTTCAAGTCGATCTGCCCTTCCAGCGTCAGGCCAAGCGCGCTGCCGGACGTGCGCACGTTCTTCAGCGTCAGCAGGCGCCCCTCCTTGCGGAAGTTGCCCTGCATGCGGCCGAAGGTGATGCCGGGGCCGCCGCCCAGCACCTCCGCCAGCCCGGACGGCGAGATGGCGTTGAGCAGGCGCGCCAGCACGGGCGCGTCGACCACCGTGTAGTTTTCCATCTCGATCTCGCCCTCCAGCGGCGCGTCGGCCTTGGGCGCCAGCGTCGTGCCGGTGACCCGCAGCTTGCCGCCGCGCACCCGGTCGTTGAGGTCGAGCATGCGCAGCATCTGCCCGGCGTCGTCGGACAGGATGTGCACGCGGTGGCGCTGCCCCGCCGGCTCGAACCGGAAGGAGAGGTTGCCGTCCGCCCCGGTGCGGGCGACAAGGTCGATGAAGGTCCACACGCTGCCGTCGTTGCGCGCGCTGGCGGCGACGTTGGTGATCTGCCGCCCCTCGCCGAACACCATGCGGCCCAGGCGCGCGGTGATCTCCATGGCGCGCTTGCGCTCGCTCTGGGGTGCCCCGCCCTCCGGCTCCGGGGTCTCCAGGATTCGCTTGGCGTCCAGGCTGTCGCCGGTGACGGTCACCGCCCAGGCGCCGCCGTCGCGCACGGTGACGTCGGCGCGCACGTCGGTCTTGCCGAAGGTGAGCTGCGACACCGTCGCCTTGGACAGCGCCGCCGTCGCCGGGACGAGGTCCACGCTGGCCGCCGCCTTCATGCCGCCGCCCTCGAAGGTGATGCCGCTGACGCGCGACACCTTGTCCTTCTGGAACTCCACGGTGAAGCGTGCGGTGCCGGGCACGCCCGGCTCCTTGCGCCAGCCGATGTCGTCCAGCGTCATCGCCGTGCGCGTCAGGTCCAGCGTGCCGGTCAGGCCGAAACGCTTGCGCAGGTCCACCGTGAACACCACGTCCGCCCCCACCGGCCCCTTGGCGTACGGGCGCGTCTCCAGACCGAAGCGCTCGAAGAAGGGCGCGTCGGCTTCCGATTTCACGGCGACGCGGGTGCGCAGCTTGGCCGATGAGTCGAACGCCTCCTTCCAGTCGATGGTGGAGGGGTGCCCCTCGATCTTCGCGGTGCCCTTGACCGCCATGCCCTTGGTGTCGAGCGTCAGGTCGAGGTTGGCGTCGCTGGCGTCCAGCCCGGCCGCCACCTTCTTCACGCCCACCCCCTGAAGCTTGGCGGTGACGCCGATCTCGATCGCCTCCACCTTCAGATCGACGACCAGGGGGAAGCTGAAGTGCAGCTTCGCCTCCGCCTTCCCCTCCGTGCCCTTGGGGTCGAGGTCGAGGCGGCTGGGGTATCCCAGCGGCGGGCTGTCGAGCACGGTGAGGATGGTGCGCACCGGCCCCTGCACGGGGACCTGGATGTCGATCGCCTCCTTGCCGCCGAGGTCGGTGATGACGATCACCCCCTCGCCGAGCCGCACGTCCTTCACCATGCCGCCCTGGGTGTGCAGGGTGAAGGTCTTGCCGTCCGTCACGGCGTCGAAACGGGCAAGCCCGGTCACCGGCGGCAGCGGGCGGAAATACTCCACGTCCATGTTCGTGCCGGACAGGGTGCCGTTGAGGCGCCGCGGCTCGAACGCGGCGAGGTCGCCCAGCGGCGCGTCGCCCAGAAGGTAGGCCGAGGCGTCGTGCACCACGCCCTTGGACAGGTTGGCGACGATCCAGTTGCGCGCGTTGCGCATCACGTTGGCCGGCCACAGGTGGGCGAGGTCCTCCACCGCCACGTTCCGCGCGCCGACGCCGGCCTCGGCGTACAGGCGGTCGCCCGCCCCGGCGGCGCTGCCGGATGCCTCCACGCGCGGGCCGCCGAGGTCCACGGCGAAGCGGTCCAGCGTGTAGCGTTGCGTCGCGCGGTCGCCGCCGGCGCGCAGCGTGGCCGAGGCGACCGACACTGGCCGCACGTCGACGCCGGGGCGGGCGATGCGCCCGGCGCCGGCCTTGAGGTCGACACGGCCGGAGCGCGGCCGGAAGTCGTGGTCGAGCACCGCCTCCAACGTGCCGCCGATCGGCAGCGCCAGGGTGCGCAGCGGCTCCAGCGCCGGGGCGAGGCCGGCGAGGACCGCCGGCTCCACATCGGCCAGCGTGGCGGACAGGCGGAGGTCGCCCTGGCCCGCCGCGCGCTCGGCGCCGAGGTCCACGACCGCCGTGCGGCCGCCACCGGCCAGCGTCAGCTTCGCCGCACCGCTCAGGCCCGCCGCCGTCTCCTTCAGGGTTCCGCCACCGGACAGGCGCATCCCGCCGCCCTCGTCGAGGTGCAGGTTGACGCCGTCCACCGCCAGCGTGCGCGCCTCCACGTCGAACACGCCGACGAGGCCGGCCGAGCGCAAGGCGACAGGCGTCGGGCGCAGCTCCGGGACGGCGAGGCGGCCGGCGCCCAGCACCAGATCGAAGCGGACGCGCTGGAGCCGGAAGCCGGCGCCGTAGGCGGATTCCACCGTGCCGTCCAGCGGGACGGCGGCGCCGACCAGCGGCGCCAGTTCCGGCAGCACGCCGGCCAGCCCCGACAGCTCCAGCCCGGCGACCTTCAAGGCGATGCGCGCGCCGTCGTCCTGCGTGCGGTACTCGCCCGACGCCTCGACCGCGGCCGGCTGGCCGCCCAGATCCAGCCTCAGCCGCCCGCGCCCGGTGATGCCGGCGGCGTTGCGGTCGAAGGTGATGTCGGCGCGCGAGGCGTGCCACGTGAGGCCGACCTGACGATTCACCACGGTGAGATCGGCGCCGACCACCGACAGCCGCTTGAGCAGGCCCAGCGTGCGCGTCGGGTCCGGCGGCCGGCGCAGCGCGTCCAGCGCGTCCAGGGCGACCGGCGTGCTGGGCTCGGCTCCGTTCGCGGGCGGAACGTTCGCGGGTGGCGGGGCGGCGGCAGGGGCCTCGGCGATGCTGAAGCCGATGCTGCCGTCCTCATGGCGGATCACCACGACCTGCGGACGCACCGCCTCCAGCCGCGTCGGCACCAGCCGGCCCCGCAGCGCCTGCCGCACCGAGAAGCCGACGCCCAGCTCCGGCACCGACGCCATCGTGATACCCTCGGCGTTGGTGGCGCGCACGTGGCGGGCGCGCAGGTCCAGGCGGCCGTAGCCGTCGGCGTCGTCGTCCGCCCAGCTCAACACCATGTCGCCGATGGTGACGGTGACGCCCGCCGCCGGGTCGGACAGCGCCTGTTCGACATAAGGTGTGAGCGGGTCGAGCGCGATCGGCCCCTGGCCGAGGCGCCAGGCGAAGGCGCCCAGCAGCGCCGCCAGCAGCACCGCCACGCCCACCGTCGACCAGAAGAGAACGCTGGAAACGCGACGAATCAACGCGCCATCTCCGCACCGGCGTGCACGAGCGCGCGCTTGACCGCCACGCCCGGCTCGCGCACCTTCGCCGTCTGCCTAATCGCTGAGCATCCCACCATGCCGATCGTGCCCACCGCCCCCCTGCCGAAACCGTATGACCAGGCGCTCGCCGAGCGCGGGTTGGAGCGCTGGCGCGAGGAGGCCGCCAAGGCCGGCCCGGATCTCCGCGCCTGGGCCGAGGCGTTCGCGGAGTCCGCCGACGGGCGCACGCTGCTCGACGCGGTGTGCGGCAACAGCCCGTATCTGGGCCACAGCCTGACGCGCGAGCTGCCCTTCGTGCGGCAGATCGCCGACGAAGGGTTCGACGCCACCTTCAACCTGCTGCTGGGATCGCTCGACCGCGAGCTGGCGCAGGAACGCGACATGGACCGGCTGATGACCGGGCTGCGCATCGCCAAGCGGCGCGCGGCGCTGCTGATCGCGCTGGCCGACATCACCGGCGTCTGGCCGCTGGAGCGGGTGACCGGGGCGCTGAGCGACACGGCCGAAACGGCGCTGCGGCTGGCCTGCGCCCATCTGCTGCGCAAGGCTGGGGAAGCGGGGCAGCTCACGCTTCCCGATCCGCAGCGGCCGTGGGTGGGGTCTGGGCTCATCGTCCTGGGCATGGGCAAACTTGGGGCGCGCGAACTCAACTATTCCAGCGACATCGACCTTATCGTGCTCTACGACGACGCCGTCGTGCAGACGCCCAAACCGGACACCCTTGCCCGCACCTTCATCCGTATCGCGCGCGATCTCGTGCGCATTATGGATGAACGCACCAAGGACGGCTACGTCTTCCGCACCGACCTGCGCCTGCGTCCCGATCCCGGCGCCACGCCGCTGGCGGTGTCGGTGACGGCGGCCGAAATTTATTACGGCAGCGTCGGCCAGAACTGGGAACGCGCGGCGATGATCAAGGCCCGCCCCGTGGCCGGCGACGCGGAAGCCGGGGCGACCTTCATGCGGTTCCTGGAGCCGTTCGTCTGGCGCCGCCACCTCGACTTCGCGGCCATCCAGGACATCCATTCGATCAAGCGCCAGATCAACGCGCACAAGGGCCACCGTGAGGTGACCGTCAACGGCCACGATGTCAAGGTGGGCCGCGGCGGCATCCGCGAGATCGAGTTCTTCGCCCAGACCCAGCAACTCATCTTCGGCGGGCGCGACACCCGCGTGCGCCCCTGCGGCACCTGCCGCGCCATCGAGGCGCTGTGCGCCGTCGGCCGGGTGCCGCAGGCGGCGGTGGAGGAGCTGGAGGCCGCCTACCGCTTCCTGCGGCAGGTCGAACACCGCATCCAGATGATCGACGACCGGCAGACGCACCAGATTCCGGCCGACGACGCGGGCGTCGACCACCTCGCCACCTTCATGGGCTTCCCCGACACCGCATCGTTCCGCGAGGAGCTGCTGGCCCACATGGGCCGGGTCGAGGACCGCTACGCCGAACTGTTCGAGGAGGCGCCGTCGCTGTCCACCGGGGCCGGCAACCTCGTCTTCACCGGCACCGACGACGATCCGGGCACCGTGGCCAACCTGAAGGGCATGGGCTACCAGGACGCCAGCCGGGTGATCAGCGTCGTCGCCTCCTGGCACCGCGGCCGCTACCGCGCCACCCGGTCCGGCCGGGCGCGCGAGCTGCTGACCGAACTGGTGCCCGGCCTTCTCCAGGCGCTGGCGAAGACACCGCAGCCGGACGAGGCGCTGATGAACTTCGACGCCTTCCTGGGGCGCCTGCCGGCGGGCGTGCAGCTCTTCTCGCTGTTCTACGCCAACCCGGCGCTCCTGGAGCTGGTGGCGGAGATCATGGGCACGGCACCCCGCATGGCGGAGTTCCTGTCGCGCAACCCGTCGCTGCTCGACGCCGTGCTGTCGCCCGACTTCTTCGATCCCCTGCCCGACCGCGACGGGCTGGAGCCGGAATACCGCCGCGTCATCGGCGGCGCCCGCGATTTCGAGGACGCGCTGGTGCTGGCGCGGCGCTGGACCAACGACCAGCGCTTCCGCGCCGGCGTCCACATGCTGCGCAACATCACCGACGGCGACCGCTGCGGCGCGTTCCTCGCCGGCCTCGCCGACGTGGTGGTGTCGGACATCGCGGTCAAGGTGGAGGAGGACTTCGCCCGCCGCCACGGCCACGTGCCGGGCGCCTCGTGGGTGGTCGTCGCCATGGGCAAGCTGGGCAGCCGCCAACTCACCATCACCTCCGACATCGACCTGATCGTGGTGTACGAGGCGCCGGCCGGCACGGCGATGTCGGACGGCACCAAGGCGCTGTCGCCGGGCGAGTACTACATCAAGCTGACGCAACGCCTGACCAACGCCATCACCGCCCCCATGGCGGACGGACGCCTGTACGAGGTGGACATGCGGCTGCGCCCGTCCGGCAACGCCGGGCCGCTCGCCACCTCGCTGGACGCCTTCACCAAGTACCAGACGCAGGACGCCTGGACGTGGGAGCACATGGCGCTGACCCGCGCCCGCGTGCTGGGGGAAGGGACGCTGGCGGAGCGCGTTCAGGCGGCCATCCGCGCCGTGCTGACCGGCCCGCGCGATCCGGACAAGCTGCTGTGGGACGTCGCCGACATGCGCCGGCGCATCGACAAGGAGTTCGGCACCGACAACCCGTGGGAGCTGAAGTACGCCCGCGGCGGCCTGATCGACATCGAGTTCATCGCCCAGTACCTGCAGCTCCGCCACGGGCACGACCACCCCTCGGTCCTCGACATCAACACCGCCACGGCGATCCTGAACGCCGCCGAAGCCGGCCTGCTGGACATGGGCGTGGCGACGGAGCTGGTGGAGACGCTGAAGCTCTGGCGCCGCGTGCAGGGGTTCCTGCGGTTGACCACGTCGGGCACGCTCGACCCCGAACAGGTGTCGGAGACGCTGCTGACCGGTCTGGCGCGAGCCGCCTTCCCGGATGAGGAGCGGCCGGTTGACTTCGCCGCGCTCGACACCAGAATCCGTGGCGTCGCCGGCCGGGCGTACGCGCACTTCCGTACGCTGATCGAGGAGCCGGCGGCCAAGCTCACCCCGCCCACGGACCAGCAGGAGCCCACGATACCATGAGCGTTGATGCCGGAAGCCCCGCCCCCGACTTCACCATGCCGACCGACGGCGGCGGCAGCGTCACGCTGTCGGCCCTGAAGGGCAAGCCGGTGGTGCTGTACTTCTACCCGAAGGACGACACCTCGGGCTGCACGGCGCAGGCCTGCGGCTTCCGCGACCAGCTCCCCGACTTCACCGGCGTGGACGCGGTGGTGATCGGCGTGTCCAAGGACCCGGTCGCCAGCCACGACAAGTTCAAGACGAAGTACGAGCTGCCCTTCACGCTTGCCTCCGACAAGGAGACGGGGGTGGCCGAACAGTACGGCGTGTGGGTGGAGAAGAGCATGTACGGCCGCAAGTACATGGGCATGGAGCGCGCCACCTTCCTGATCGACAAGGACGGCGTGGTGCGCAAGGTCTGGCGCAAGGTGAAGGTGCCCGGCCACGTCGCCGACGTGCTGAAGGCGGTGAAGGCGCTGTAGGCGCAGCCCCTCAGCCCTCTCCTGGCTGCGCCGGGAAAGCCACACGTAGGTTGGGTTGAGCGCCAGCGAAAACCCAACGCCCTTTGCATCGCGGACGGTGTTGGGTCCAGACCCAACCTACGGACTGTAGGCGCAGCCCGTTAACCCTCTCCCGGCTCCGCCGGGGGAGGGAGAGACACTCACCCCGCCCTCTGCAAGATCTCGTCGGCCAGGTCCTGCATCTCCTGCGCGGCCTGCGTCCTGCGGGCGCCTTCGGTCACCGACAGGCCGGTCAGCAGCGTGCCGGCGTAGGCCGTGCGGTTGCCGATCTGCGCGGCGGCAATGTCCACGTCGGGCGGAGCGACCAGTTCGTGCACCCTGGCGATCAGTTCGTCGGCGATGCGGGCGCGCGGCGGCACGCGGTTCAGCACCATCAGCAGGCGCCGCTTCTCCTGCTTCGCCAGATCGATGGTGGGGTGGATGGCCCACAAATCCATGGGGCTGGGCTGCACGGGGGCGATGACCAGCCCGGCGGCGCGGACGGCGATGCGCGCCTCGGTCTGCGCGTGCGGCGGGCTGTCGATCACCACCACGTCGTGGGCGCGGGCCAGCTTCTCCACCTCGTTCTGCGTGCGCCAGCCGGTGATCTGCACGTGGGTGAAGCCGGGCGCGCCGCCCGTGGCCTCAGACCGCACCTCGAACCAGCGCGACAGGCTGCCCTGCGGGTCGATGTCCACGGTGGCGACGCGGTAGCCGAGCTGCGTCCAGGCGATGGCAAGGTGGGCGGCGAGCGTGGTCTTGCCGGCCCCGCCCTTCTGCTGCGCCACGGTGAAGACCTTGCCCGCCATGCCCGCACCCATCATCTGGTTGGAACCCCGTTCCTGACCCGTCCCTGAATAGAGTGCGGGGCAGGGTCGCGCAACTGCGCGCTTTGCCTGGACCGCCGAACCCGCTAAAAAGCCGACCGTGACCGAGAATTCGACCAAACAGCGCCCCCACGTCTCGCCGCCCACCGCCGCCGCGCTCGACCGCGCGGGCGCCCTCCTGCGCGCGGGCGAGCTGGTCGCCTTCCCCACCGAGACGGTGTACGGGCTGGGCGCCGACGCCACCGACGACCGTGCCGTGGCCTCCATCTTCGCCGCCAAGGGCCGGCCGCACTTCAACCCGCTGATCGTCCACCTGCCCGACCTCGCCGCCGCCATGCGCTGCGCCGTGTTCGACGAGCGCGCGCAGGCGCTGGGCGAGCATTTCTGGCCGGGCCCGCTGACGCTGGTGCTGCCGCGCCGTGACGAGGCCGGTCTGTCGCTGCTGGTGTCGGCCGGGCTGGACACAGTGGCGCTGCGGGTGCCCAACCATCCGGTGGGCCAGGGCGTGCTGCGCGCCGCCCGGCGGCCGATCGCCGCACCGTCCGCCAACCGCTCCGGCGCCGTCAGCCCGACCACGCCCATGCACGTGGTGGAAAGCCTGGGCGAGCGGGTGTCCATGGTGCTGGCCGGCGGACGCTGCCCGGTGGGCATCGAGTCGACCGTGCTCGACCTGTCCGGCGAGACGCCGGTGCTGCTGCGCCCCGGCGCGGTGCTGCGGGAGGAGATCGAGCGGCTGATCGGCCCCATCCAGGTGTCGAGCGAAGATCCGGACGCCCCCAAGTCGCCCGGCCAGCTCGCCAGCCACTACGCGCCGCACGCCGCCGTGCGGCTGGGGGCGCTCAGCGCCGAGGCGGACGAGGCGTACCTGACCTTCGGCCCGGACCGCTTCAACCGCGGCGGGGCGGAGCGCCTGAACCTGTCGCCGGACGGCGATCTGAACGAAGCGGCGGCCAACCTCTTCCACCACCTGCGCGCCCTCGACAAGCCGGGCCTGCGCGCCATCGCCGTGATGCCCATCCCGGACGAGGGGCTGGGCGTGGCCATCAACGACCGTCTGAAGCGGGCCGCCGCGCCCCGCGGCTAGAAAACCGTCGCCGGACGGGGTAGTTTCCCGCCCATCCCCCTTGACCGCAGCCCCATTCAGCCCGGAAAACGCCCGCCATGAGCACCGCCGCCCTCCTCGACCGCATCCGCTCCATCGTCGGAGACAAGGGCCTCCTGACCGACGCCTCGGACATGGCCGGCTACCTGACGGAGGCGCGCGGGCGCTTCAAGGGCAACAGCCCGGCCGTCGTGCGCCCGGCGACGACGGAGGAGGTGGCCGCCGTGGTCAAGGCCTGCGCCGAAGCCGGCGTGCCCATCGTGCCGCAGGGCGGCAACACCAGCCTCGTCGGCGGCTCCATCCCCTATGAAGAGGGGCGGGAGATCGTGCTGAGCCTGTCACGCCTCAACCGCATCCGCGACATCGACCCGCTGAACTACACCATGACGGTGGACGCGGGCGTGGTGCTGACCACCATCCAGAACGCCGCCGCCGAGGCCGACCGCCTGTTCCCGCTGAGCCTGGGGGCGGAGGGCACGGCGCAGATCGGCGGCCTGATCTCCACCAACGCCGGCGGCATCAACGTGCTGCGCTACGGCAACACGCGCGACCTCGTGCTGGGGCTGGAGGTGGTGCTGCCGGACGGGCGCGTCTGGAACGGCCTGCGCCGGCTGCGCAAGAACAACACCGGCTACGACCTGAAGCACCTGTTCATCGGCGGCGAGGGCACGCTGGGCATCGTCACCGGCGCGGTGCTGAAGCTGTTCCCGCGCCCCAAGCAGGCTGAGACCGCCTTCATCGCCGTGCCCGACCCGGCCTCGGCCATCGAACTGCTGGCCCGCCTGCGCGAGGCGTCGGGCGACGCGGTGGCGGCGTTCGAGCTGATGTCGCGCCGCTGCCTGGAATTCGCGCTGAAACACGTCACCGGCACCACCGACCCGCTGTCGGAACCGTCGCTCTGGTACGTGCTGACCGAGCTGACCGCCGGCACGCAGAACGACGCCTTCCGCGAAACGCTGGAGAACGCGCTGGGCGAGGCGTTCGAGGCGGGGCTGGCCACCGACGCCACGCTGGCCGCGTCGGAGACGCAGGCCAAGCAGCTCTGGTTCATCCGCGAGGCGATCGTCGAGGCGCAGAAGTTCGAGGGTGGCTCGATCAAGAACGACGTCTCGATCCCGGTCAGCCGCGTCGCCGAGTTCATCGAGCGCGCCGAGGCGGCGGTCGAGGCGATCTGCCCGGGCATCCGCCCCACCCCCTTCGGCCACGTCGGCGATGGCAACATCCACTTCAACCTGAGCCAGCCCGAGGGGGCCGACACCGCCGCCTACATGGGCCGGTGGGAGGAGATCACCCACGCGGTGAACGAAATCGTCCTCGACCTCGACGGGTCGATCTCGGCCGAGCACGGCGTCGGCCGCTTCAAGAAGGACGACATGCCGCACATCAAGTCGCCGGAGGAACTGGACCTGATGAAGGTCGTCAAGGCGGCGCTCGACCCCAAGGGGCTGATGAATCCGAACAAGCTGCTGCCCTGACGGACCCCACCCTCACCCCACCGCATCGCGGTTCAGCAACCGCTCCAGCGCGGCGTGCAGGTGGCGGGGCGTGACCGGCTTCTGGATCACGCCCAAGCCGTGTTCGGCGGCGTCGCGGGCGCATTCGCTGCCGGTCTCGCCGGTCAGGATGACGCCGGGCACCGCGGCGCCGAGGCGCTCGCGGATCTTCAGGATGGCCTCGGTGCCGACCTTGCCGCCGCGCAGCCGGTAGTCGGCGACGATCAGGTCGGGCACGCGGGTCACCCGCTCCAGCCGCTCCAGCGCCTGCTCGGTGGACCCGGCGACCACCGTCTCGAACCCCCACTCTTCGAAAGTGGCGCGCAGGCCGAGCAGGACGATCGCGTCGTCGTCCACCAGCACCGCCAAGCCGCCGGCCCCGCGCGCGGCGGCGGCGCCCTCCTCCACGGCCGGCGGCCGGGCGGCGGCGTCGAGCGGCACCTCGAAGGCGAAGCAGGACCCCATCCCCGGCTCCGAGCTGACCCGCACCGGGTGGTCGAGGATGGCCGACAGCCGCTGCACGATCGACAGCCCCAGGCCCATGCCGCGCGCCTTGTCGCGCTCGGGGTTGTGGAGCTGGTGGAACTCCTCGAAGATCTTCTCCATCTGGTCGGGCGGAATGCCGATGCCGGTGTCGCGCACCGCGACCACCGCCTTGTCCCCGGCGACACGGCATTCCAGCCGGACCTCGCCGCGCTCCGTGTAGCGCACGGCGTTCTCGACGAGGTTGCGGATCATCCGGCCCAGCAGGCGGGCATCGCTGCGCACCTGCACGTCGGCCGGGCCATCGACGCGCAGCGACAGCCCCTTGGCCGCCGCGATCGGCACGTACGAGGCGCCGACCTCGTCCATCAACGGCCGCAGGCGCACGCCGCCGATCTCCGGCTGGATGACGTTCACGTCAAGGCGCGAGACGTCGAGCAGGCTGTCCAGCAGGCCCTTCAGCGTGTCCAGCCCGCGCTCCAGCATCACCAGCATGTCCAGGCCGGGCTTGTTGTCGCGCAGGTGCTGGCGCAGCGCCCCGGCGAACAGGAACATGGACTGCATCGGCTGGCGCAGGTCGTGGCTGGCCGCCGCCAGGAAACGCGACTTGGCCTGGTTGGCGCGTTCGGCGTCGGCGCGCGCGCTCTCCAGGGCGGTTTCCGCCTCGACCCGTTCGGTGACGTCGCGCGACACCGCGATGACCGCGCTGATCCGGCCGTCCGGTTCGGCCAGCGGCGTGAACTTGTACTCGTGCAGGCGCTGGCCCTGCGGCGTGCGGTGCCACACCTCGCCGGTGACGCTCTCGCTGCCGCCCACGACGCGGCGGTGCAGCGCCTCCAGCACCGCCACCTCCTCCGGCGGCAGGCCCAGGTCGGCCCAGCGCCTGCCGGCCACGTCCGCGCCGTTCATCGACGCATCGACGCCCAGGTCGCGCAGCGCCGACGGGCTGGCGTACAGCAGCGTGCCCGACTGACAGATCATGAACACGTGGTCGGTGACGGCGGACAGGATGCTGTTCAACTGGCCGGCCTGCCGGACGACCTCGGCCGACAGGCGGCGCTCCTCGTCCTCCGCGCGGCGGCGCTCGGCCGCCTCGGCGCGCAGCCGGTCGTTGGCGGACGCCAGATCGCGGGTGCGCTCGCGGACCTCCCGCTCCCTGTCGGCGAGCAGGCGCCGCCGCTCCTCGCTCAGCTCCAGCCCGTTGACCAGCGTCGCGTAGTGGGTGCGGCCCAGCAGGGCGATGCCGATGGCGAACACCACCGCCATGCCCCCCATCGCCAGGCTGGCGCGGTCGCCCTCGGCGAACAGCCGGACGGCGAGCGGCAGCACGGTGCCCAGCAGGTACAGGCGGAACGCGGGCATGTGGCTGGCGAGGCCGGTGACCGACCCGGCTGCCATACCGCCGATCACGAAGGACATCACCAGCAGCGTCACCGGCTCGTCCGACCGCACGAACAGAAACGCCGTGCCGCCCCACAGCAGCGCCGACACCGCCGAGCCGACGGTGTAGTCGCGCGCCCAGCGCGGCATCTCCGCCTCGTCCGGGCGGCTGCGCCGGAACCACAGCCACAGGCCGGCGCGCAGCAGCGTCGTCACACCCAGCACGCCCGCCCAGCCGAGCAGGAGCGCCGGCTCCACCGCGCCCCACAGGGCGACCGTGACCAGGGTGCCGTTGATCAGGTTGGCCGCCAGCACCGCGGGCGCGTGGCGGTACAGCAGCCGGATCCGTTCGGCCCTCACATGGGCGCTCTGGCCGGCAACCCGGCTGGCGTTCTGGCCTTTCATGGCGCCATTCTCCCCGCGCGGCGGCGGTCGACGGAGACGCCGAACGACTCTGAACAAGGGAGGTGGGGGCCGGCCACAGCCGTATCAAGCGCTGGTGGAAGGCGACTCCGTGCACCAGCGCCGCCACAACGCCCGGTAGGCATCTTCCACCGCACGGGTGTACTGCGCCATGTCGCCGACCGGCGACGCCGCGAAGTGCGGGCGCAGGCGGGCGCGCAACGCCGCCAGGGCGGTCCCGTCGGCGGCCTTGGCGCGGGCGATGGCGACGTAGTCGTCCCAGTCCTCCGCCACCCAGTCGGCCAGCCCGAGTGCCGTGTCGATCGCCGCCGAGACGCGCGACGGCGGCGTGCGGCCGCGCAGCGCCAGCACCGGCACCCCCATCCACAGCGATTCCAGCGTGCTGATGCCGCCATTGAGCGGGAACGGGTCGAGCGCGATGTCGACCCGCCCGTAGGACGCCAGATGCTCGATGTGGCCGCTGCCGCCCAGCAGGACCACCCGCTCCTCCGCCACGCCGTGCCGGGCGAGCGCCGCCAGGATGCGCCGCCGCTCCGACGGATCGTCGAGCGGCTTGTCCTTCAGCAGCAGCCGGGCATCGGGCACGGCCCGCATCACCCGGCCCCACAGCGCCAGCGTGTCCCCGGTCAGCTTGGACAGGCGGTTGAGGCAGCCGAAGGTGACCACGCCCGTGGCGAGGGCCGGCGGCGGCACCACCGGGGGCGCGTCGGGCGGCGCCTCGTAGCCGATGATGCACGGCAGGTCGACCACCTCCTGCGGCACGATGGGCCGTTCCTCGTACGGGATGGTGACGGGGTCGGAAATGATGTGGCCGATCGCCGTCACGCCGATGCCGTGCGGGTGGCCCCAGGCGGACAGTTGCACCGGCGCCGGCCGCCGCGCGAAGGTCAGCAGCCGGTTGCCCAGCGAATGGCCGGACAGGTCGACCAGGATGTCGATGCCGTCGGCGCGGATGCGCCCGGCCAGCGCCGCGTCGTCCATGCCCAGCGTGTCGCACCAGACGTCGGCCGCCCGCCGGCACTCCGCCGTCATGTCGTCTTCCCGCGTCACGCCGGAATAGCAGTAGACCGCGAAGCGGTCGTGGTCGTGCCGCTTCAGCACCGGCAGGAAGCCGAAGGCGGCCGAATGCCGCCGGAAGTCGGCCGACACGTAGCCGACGCGCAGCCGCCGGTCGGGATCGCGCGGGTTGGCGTGCGGCAGCGCCCCGGCCGCCATGGGGGCGGCGTGCTGCGCGTCGAAGCGGCGGCGCTCCTCCATGTGGTCGACGGTCGTCAGGCTGGTGTCGAAGTCCAGCACGAAGATCAGGTTGGAATGCGCGTCCACATAGCCGGGATTGACCCGCAGCGCGCGGCGGTAGGCGGCGATGGAGGCGGCGGGGTCGCCCTGCTCGCGCATGGCGCCGCCCAGGTTCGACCAGGTCTCGGCACGGTCGGGCTGGAGGGCGGCGGCGCGCCGGAGCAGGGCCACCGACTCGGCGACGCGACCGCGCTGCAGAACCACGGCGCCCAGGTTGCCGAGCGCCGCCTCGTCGACGCGGAGTGCCAGGGCGAGGCGGAAAACCTCCTCGGCCGCCGCCAGCTTGTCCTTGGCCTGGAGGGCGGCGCCCAGGTTGATGCAGGCGTCGGCGTCGTCGCGATCGACGCTGACGGCGCGCAGGCCGGCGGCCACCGCCTCGTCGTGCCGGCCCGCACCCAGCAGCAGCGCGCTCAGGCTGCTCAACGCCGCCGCGTGCGCCGGGTCGTGGACCAGCACGCGGCGGTAGACGCCGATGGCCTCCGCATGGCGCCCGGCGCGGAGCAGCAGAACGCCGCGGTTGAGATGCGGCGTCAGGTACTCGGGCGCCACGGCGACGGCGGCGCGGAAGGCGGCGTCCGCCTCCTCCACCCGCCCGTCCGCCAGCAGCGCGGCACCCAGCGCGTTCCGGAACTCGGCGTTGCCCGGTTCCTGCCGCACGGCGCGGGCGAAGCAGTCCGCCGCCGCGGCCGGCTGGCCCAGATCGTTGCGGGCCATGCCCTCCTCGGCGTGCGCGCGGGCAAGCCGGGGCTGCAACGCCACCGCGCGCGCCGTCGCCGCCAGCGCCTCGGCCGACCGGCCGGCGCGGCGCAACGCCACGGCGCGGTTGAAGACGGCGTCCAGGCTGTCGGGCTGGAGCAGCAGGAACAGCCGGTACCACGACGCCGCCCCGGACAGGTCGCCGGCATCGAACCGGTGGTCGGCCTCCGCCATCATCGCCTTGGGCAGGTTGGCGCTGGCCGTCGGCTCGGCCGGCTTGAGGGCGAGCGCGGCGCGGTAGGCCGCCGCCGCCTCGCCCGGCCGGCCGGTCGCCAGCAGGATGTTGGCGAGGTTGACGTGATAGTCGCTGGACCGCGGGTTGCGCGCGATGGCGCGGCGAATCAGCGCCACCGCCGGCTCGACGCGCCCGGTCTGCGCATGCACCATGCCCAGGAGGTGGAGCGCGTCCGGCTGCTCCGGCGCGGTGTCCAGGACGCGTCGGTACAGGGCCTCGGCATCCCCGAAGCGCCCGGCGAGATGGTGCTTGAGGGCGGTGGAGAGCGTGTCGGACATCGTCGGCAAAGGTCCCGGCCGGCTGGATCTGGCGGAACCTTGCCGGCCACCTCCGCGCGTGTCAATTGTGGGCGTCGGCCGCCGGTGCTGGCCATGGTTGCCGGTGCCGATGGACCTGGATGCCGTGCCGGGCGTAGACTGGCCGCCGACCGACACAAAATGATCGCGATGGCCCCGATGCGTCTCGCCTTTCTCGACTCCATGGGCTGGAGCTACACGCCCGACAACGCCTATGAACGCCCCATGGGCGGCACGCAATCGGCCCTGTGCTATCTCACCGAACGGCTCGCCGCGTCGGGACACGAGGTGATGCTGTTCAACGGCGTGGCCAGCCCGACCTCGGCGCGCGGCGTCCGCGTGCTGCCGACCACCGACCAGCAGATCGGCATCCTGGAATCCGTGGACGCGCTGGTGGTGGCCGGCGGTTGCACCAGTCACATCGCCGGCGTGCTGCGCCGCGCCACCAGCGCCGGCAGGCTGGTGCTGTGGACCGGCCACGCGACGAACGAGCCGGCGATGGCCGACTTCGCGAACCCCGCCACGCGCGATCTGTTCGACAGCTTCGTCTTCGTCAGCGACTGGCAGAAGAACCGGTACCAGGACGTGTTCGGCATCCCGGCGGAGCGCACGGTGGTGCTGCGCAACGCCATCGGCCCGGCCTTCGAGAACCTGTTCCCGGCCGGCGCGCCGGTGCTGGACCCGCGCCCCTGGCCGCCGGTGCTGGCCTACACCAGCACGCCTTACCGCGGTCTGAACGTGCTGCTGGGCGGTTTCCCGTACGTACGGCAGGAGGTTCCGGGGACGACGCTCAAGGTCTTCTCCAGCATGGCCGGCTACGAGGGCACCCCGGCGGAAAGCGATCCCTTCACCGAACTGTACGACCAGGCGCGCCGGACCGAGGGCGTGGAATACGTGGGCGCCGTGCCGCAGCCGCGGCTGGCCGAGGAACTCAAGAGGGTGAGCGTCCTCGCCTACTCCAACACGTTCGAGGAGACCTCCTGCATCGCGGTGATGGAGGCGATGGCGGCCGGCTGCCTGATCGCCACCTGCGGCCGCGCCGCCCTGCCGGAGACGCTGGCCGGGTTCGGCGTGACCCTGCCGCCGGAGGCGAACGTCGGCATCTTCGCCTCGAACTACGCGCAGATGCTGATCTGGCTGCTGCCGCGCCTGGTCAGCGAACGCCCGGCCTTCGAGGACCGCCTGCGTCGGCAGGTCGACCACGTCAACGCCACCGGCACGTGGACCGTGCGCGCCAGGGAATGGGAGGAGTTCCTGGCGCGGCGGTAACGCGATTTTCGCCCGGTGATTGTGTCGGACCCACGTCGATGGAGATGTCGGAGCGCGCCATGATATCGGCGGCGTGGCCGATGTCCGCCCAGGTGTCCAGGAAGAACGCCGCGTGGTGGAACTTGCCCGGCTCGGCGTGGCGCGCGAAAGCGCCACGGGCGTTCCTTCCTGGTTTTGGTGCCTGTGGCGGTTCAGAAGAACCGATCGAAGCGCAGCCGGTCGGCCGGCAGGCCCGCCTCGCGGACGAGCAGATCTTCGAGCGCCATGGTCATCGGCGGCGGCCCCGCGCAATAGACGTCGCAGCGCTCGAAGCGCCGGCCGAGGTCGTCCGCCATGACCTCGTGGATGAAGCCCCGGCGGCCGGCGAACCCGGCGTCCTCGGGATCGGACACGGCGGGGACGAAGCGGATGCGGGTTCCGAAGCCCGGCAACGCCGCAAGCTCCGCCTCGCCGCACACGTCCCGCGCCGTCCGCGCGCCGTAGTACAGCGTCAGGCCCCGCCCGTCGGCCGGCCCTTCGGCGAAGGCGCGGGCGATTGACAGCATCGGCGCCAGCCCGGACCCGCCGGCGACGCAGACCACGTCGCGCGGCGACGGACGTAGGTAGGCCTGCCCGTACGGCGCGTCGAGCGATGCGCGCTCTCCCGCGGCCATCGCGAACAGTGCGGCCGTTCCCACGCCGTTCGGCACCCGCCGCACGATGAACTGCCATACGCCGTCGCCGTTCGGCGTGTTCGCCATGGAATAGGCGCGCGGCGCGGCAAGGCCGGGAAGCTGGATCAGCGCGTACTGCCCCGGCAGGAAGTCCGCCGGCCCGTCCGCGCGGAACGTGAACTCGCTGAGGTCGTGCGTCAGCCTCCGCACCGTCTCCAGCACCGCGGTCCGGCGCTGCGGCCGCACCGGCGGCCGGACGGCCTCGTCCTGACGCATGGCGATGACGCAGTCGCCAGCCGGCCGCGACTGGCAGGCGAGCCGCCGGCCCTTGCGGCGGTCGCGCTCCGACAGGCCGGGCGCGTCGGGGCGGAGGTCCTCCACCGCCCCCTCGACCAGCTCGAACTTGCAGACCCCGCAGGAGCCGACGTTGCACTCGTACGACAGACCCAGCCCTTCGCGCAGGCCGGCGCGCAAGATCGTGTCTCCCTCCGCGCAACCGAACGCGGGGCCACCGGCCAACCGGATGGTGTGCATGCTCATTCCTCCAGGAACACCTTGCCATCCGACACCACGACCCGGTGCGTGCGCAGCGGGATGGTGCAGGGCGCGCCGCAGGGCTTGCCCGTGGCGATGTCGAAGGCGCCCTGGTGCCAGGGGCATTCGACCACGCCGTCGTCGATCTCCCCTTCGGACAGCGACGCCAGTCCGTGCGTGCAGGTGTCGTCGGTGACGAAGAGGCCGGTGGGCAGGTGGAACACCGCCAGCGGCGGCCGTTCCGGCAGGTCGATGCGCTTGGCAGCGCCCTCGGCAACGTCGCTCACCTCACACAGGTACAGCATGGCCGCCTACCCCATCAGGGCGGCGATGGCCGCCTCGCCGCGCTCGGGCCCGATCGCCCCATAGCCGCCGTCCACCGCCAGATCCGTGCCGGTGACGAAGGACGCCCGGTCGGAACACAGATAGAGCACGGCGTTGGCGACCTCCTCGGCCAGCGCGATCCGCCCCAGCGGATGGAAGGGCGCGGCCACCGCGTTGACCTTGTCCATGTCGCCCTGCGACAACTGGTCGAGGATGGCCGACCACGTCCACCCCGGCGACACGGAGTTCACGCGGATGCGGTCGCGGGCGAAGTCCAGCGCCTGGCTGCGCGTCACCTGCATGACGGCCGCCTTGCTGGCCGGGTAGGTCCAGCGCCCGGCCTGCGCCACCCGGCCGCTGACGCTGCCGAAGTTGACGATGGCGCCGCCGCCGGCCGCCACCATGTGCGGGTGGACGGCGCGGGCCATCATGACGCCGCCGATCAGGTTGACGTCCAGGGCCGCCCGCCACTCCGCGCGCGTCGTCGCGAAGCCCTGGTCCACGTAGGCGCAGGCCACGTTGACCAGGATGTCGATGCGCCCGAACCGCTCCACGGTGGCGGCGACGCAGGCATCGATCTGCGCGTCGTCGGTCAGGTCGGTGGCGACGGCCAGCGCGTCGCTCCCCAGCTCTTCGGCAAGCCGCCGGCCGGCCTCGGCCTGGATGTCGGCGATGGCGACGCGCGTTCCGGCCGCGGCGAAGGCGCGGACCACGGCCGCGCCGATGCTGGTGGCGCCGCCGGTGACGATGGCGACCTTGCCCGCCAGACCCGGTTGCACGGCTTTCGTCATGGTCGTTTCCCCTCGTTCAGGCGGCAGCCGCGGCGGCGGGCAGGGCGCTCAGCGCCCCGTTGCAGAAGAGCAGCGGCGCCCGCTGGCTCCAGCGGTAGCGCGCGACGCGACCGATGAAGATCTCGTGGTCGCCGCCGGGGTGGGAGGTCTCCGTCACGCATTCGAATTGCGCGACCGCACCCTCGATCACCGGCACGCCGCCCACACCGGGCCGCCACGCCACACCGGCGAAGCGGTCGGGAACCGGCGCGGCGAACTGCCGGCACAGCGCCTCCTGCGCGTCGGACAGGATGTTGACGGCGAAGTGCCGGGCTGCGCGGAACACCTCCAGCTGCGGCGACTTGAGGACGAGACTCCATAGCACCAGCGGCGGCTCCAGCGAGACGGAGCTGAACGAGTTGACGGTCAGGCCGATGGGCTGCCCGCCCTCTCCCACCGTCGTCACCACCGTGACGCCGGTGGCGAAGGTGCCCAGCGCCCGGCGCAGGTCGCGGGGATCGTCCGGGGCGCTGTCGCGGACCCAGACGCTGGCGGCGGTCTCATGCGACATGTTCGGCGCTCCTCTCGGCGATGAAGGCGCGGGCCGCCGCCTCGTCCTCGATCCAGGGGAAGAAATCGGGCGGGTTGTTGAAGGCGCCGACCACGGCGTCGGCGATGGCGGCGTTCTGCGACGCGGCCCCCAGCACCTGCATGGTGGCCGGCGGCGGCGGGTTGAGGAGCAGGTTGGTGAAGCGGGTCGTGTGCCTGCCCGAGCTTTCCCAGAACCGGTCGAACACCTCGGTCATCCAGTCCGCCTCGAACGGGGCGGCGCCGTGCGCGACGATGGCCTTCAGGATGGCGTCGGCCATGCGCGAGGCGTTGTTGGCGCCCTGCCCGGCGATCGGGTCGTTGAGGCAGACCGTGTCGCCGACGCCCATCACCACCCGGCCCGACGCCAGCCGCAGCGCCGGCTTGCGCACCACCGGCGTGAAGGAACCCTTGAGCCACGCGCCCGGATCGGTGATCTCGGCGCCGTCGAAGTGCTCCAGGTCGTCGGGGGTGAAGCGGGCGACCACCTCGCGCATGGCGGCCAGCATCTCGTCGCCGTCGCGCACCCCGCCGAACACGTCCATCGGGCCGTCCGGGATCGCTTCGAACAGGAAGCTGCGGCATTCGCCCGTGGTGTGGGTGTAGAAGGGCAGCGAGAAGTATTCGCCCACACCGGCGATGAAGTTGAAGCGCAGCGGGCGGAACGGGATCTCCGGCCACGGGCGGTCGCCCATCAGCTTCGGCCCGGTCGCCAGCACCGCCGCCAGATGGCGCGGCGGCCGGGCGTGGACGGAGCGCTCCTCGTCGCGTTCGAACAGGCCGGTCACGGCGCCCTTGCCGGCCACCACCATGGTCAGGTCGTGCCGGCCGGCGATCTCGTCCAGCTCGCTCACCCCGACCGAGCCGTAGACCAGCGTGCCGCCGCGTTTGGCGAACTCGTCCATCCAGCGGGAGAACTTGGTCCGCTGGTCCAGCGCCTGCCCGCGGTTGCCGTGCAGCCGGCCCTGGACGGTCAGCATGGTCTGGCCGGCCGGATCGCGGAAGTCGACGTGGATGCCCTCGCCGTAGGGCGCCAGATCCTCCCAGAAGTTGAGGCCCAGCGCGCGCTCCATGCGCAAGGTGCTTTCGAAGATGAAGGCGGTGCTCGGCAAGCGCCCGTGCAGCACCTGTTCGGGCGTCCGGTCGCTGTAAATGGTCACCCGGTAGCCCTTGTCGAGGAGGCCGAAGCCCAGGTGGAGGCCGGCTTGCCCGGCCCCGATGATCGCTATGTCGCGCATGTCCCCTGCCCTTGGTCGTTGTGTCGTGGAAATCAGCCGAGCGGACGCCAGTCCTGGTTCCGGGGGTTGAGGAGCTTCACCGTCAGCGTGACGCGGGTGAACACCCAGCGCTCGCCCTCACGGCGCAGCTCGGCGTCGTAGACGCCGGCGATCCAGTGGTCGGCCGCGTCGGCACCACCGTCGGCGACCCGCGCCAGCTCCCACAGGGACCAGCCGGCGCGGGCGGTTCGGCCGTCGGCGGCGGGCTCGACGATGGGCGAGACCATGTAGTGCATGGTCCAGACGATCTGCTCCCGCCCGATGCGGTCCAGTTCGGCGGCGATGGCGTTCCCCCCGGTGAAGCGGCCGAAGCCGGCCGCCTCCCAGACCGCGTCGTCGGCGAACAGCGGGCGCATCAGCGCCGGGTCGTTGCGCCGGTCCGCCCCCTCGGCGTAGCGGCCGATCAGCGTGCGGATGGCCTCGACCGCCTCCAGCCGCGCCAGACGCCGTTCCAGATCCCGCCCCATCAGTTGACGAGTTCCCCATGCTCGGCGACGAAGCGGTGCTCGTCGAAGCTGTGCGGCACCTTGGGGTCGCCGCCGTACAGCTCCACGTGCGGCGCCACCTCGGCCAGGGAGAGCGCCATGTGGTAGAGGGGCTTGGCCTCCGCCGGGATCTCGCCCAGCGGGAAGCGGTCGATGTAGGCCATGATCTCCGGCAGCAGCGGCAGCACGGCGTTGTAGAAGGCGCGCAGCTCGCCGGTGGTGGAGCGGATGCGCTTGCCCTGGCGGGCGTTCTGCGTCGGCAGTGCCCAGTCGGCGGCGAACGCCTCGAGCGTCTCGAAGGACTTGGGGAAGTGAACGGTCATGTCGGCGTCTCCCGGCGTTCAGCGCGCGGCCATGTATTGTTCGATGGCGTGGTAGCCATGGCGGATCAGCACCTCGTCGTCCTGCAGGTGCATCACCGACTTGGCCCCGGACTCCAGCGCGGTCTGGGTGTCCTCCATGGTCGCCGTGTCCTCCAGCCAGGCATTGCGCTGCAGGACCTGCGCGAACTCAATGGCCCAGCGCTGGCTGTTGGTCTGCGGCGCGCGGACGTAGTACTTGCCCTCCCAGCGGGTGCGGTTGTGCGCCAGCGGCCAGAACTGGTGGGTGAACCAGATCCCTTCCGAGACGTGCAGCAGCAGGTTCGGGAAGGCGACGCTGAGTTCGAAGGAGAAGTCGTCGCGCCGGTCGGGGTTGACCGTCGGCGGCAGCATGGAGGCGCCGCGCTGCGCCACCAGCGACGCGCCGGCCAGCGAATTGGCGAGCTTGGCGACCGGCGTCGGCTCGTTGTCCATGCTCAGGCACACCGCGCTGGTGCGGTGCGGGCCGAACAGCTCGACGTTCTGCAGGCCCGACGAGAAGACGTTCGGGAAGGAGCCGGCGTGAATCGTCGCCACGTGGTAGGCCTCGGCGAAGGCGTCGTGCGCGACCTTCCAGTTGCAGTTCAGCTCGGTGTAGTAGCTGAAGCACTGCGTCATCTGGTCGTACGGGAAGCCCGACAGGTGGCGCCCCAGCCCGCCCAGGAAGTCGGTCAGGCCGACGCCGTCGTCGTCCTGCAGCTTGATGAAGACGAAGCCTTCCCACACGTCGGTGAGGACCGGGGTGAGGCCGTTCTCGCCCTTGACGAAGCAGGCGTGGAACTTGTCCTCCTCGGGCACGGCGAGGAGGTCGCCCTTGGCGTCGTAGACCCAGCCGTGGAAGCGGCAGGTCATCACCGCCGCGCGGCTGCTGCCGAAGGTCTCGTCGCCGGTCTCCACGATCACCTTGTTGCCGCGGTGCGAGCAGGTGTTGTGGAAGCCGCGCACCGTGCCGTCCTTGCCGCGCACCAGGATGACGGAGGTGTCGGCGAACGCCAGCTTCTTCACCTTGAAGTCGCCGGGCTTGGCGATCTCCTCGACGCGGGCGACCTTCAGCCAGCTCCTCTTGAAGACCTTGTCGATCTCCCTGGCGTAGAACTCGGGCGAGACGCAGGGCTCGACGGGGATGGGGCCGGTGCCGAGTTCGGGGAACTTCTCGGCCCACGTGATCTTGGCTTGGGCGTTCATGCGCTCCTCACGGGTGTGGTCTTGTTCGGGTTGGTTCGGGCTGGTCAGCCGAGGCCGTATTGCGCGCGCACCAGATGCGCGATCCCCAGCTTTTCCAGGATGGCCATGGGGCACAGGAAGGTGACGCGCACCGTTCCCGGCAGGCGGCTGATCTCGATCGAACCGGCGATGGTCGCGCGGTTCAGGATTTCGTCGTATGGCAGCCCGGTGACGGCGGCGGCGCGCGCCAGGCCGTTGTGGGTGGCGTCGTTCAGGTTGGCGCCGCTGCCGATGAAGGTGATCGGGCCGTTGTCCTCGACGAAGGTCTGGCCGTAGCGCTTCGCCAGCGCCTGCACGTCGGCGCGCTCCCGCGCGCTCAGCGGCCGGGCCAGGGTGGGAAGGTCGTCGGGACGCTGGAGCAGGATCGGGCCGTCCAGGGTCAGGCCCTTGATCACCTCGACCGACAGTTCGACCTCGCCGGCCACGTCGGTGGCGTGCCCGGCGATCTCGCCGTTGCCCTGCTGGGCGTGCATGTCGCCCATGTAGACGCCGCCGCCCGGCACCTTGACCGGGCAGATCAGGATGGCGCCCTCGCGGACCGAGTTGGTGTCCATGTGGCCGTCGGTCTTGTGCCGCTCCAGCTCCTCCTTCGACAGCGCGTACTTGTGCGGGGCGTCGATCAGGAAGGCGCCGAAGTCGCCGCAGTTGTGCGAGTCCGGCAGGTCGCGCGACGGCGTGGTGCCGATGTTGCCCAGGAAGGGCTGCATGCGGGTGGCCAAGCCGGCCAGATCCGCCCGGGCGAGCGCCAGGATGGAGTGCTGCCTGGACTGGGCGGGAAGCTGGGCGGCCTGGCCGGCCTGACGGGCGATGTCGTCGGCGATCTCCTTCGACACGGTCAGCGCCACCCCGGCGGCGCGGTCCAGGACGATGACGTAGCCGTTGGTGAAGCGGAAGGCGTTCACCTCGGCACCGCAGACGTCGCAGTGCACCGCGTTGTCGCCGATCCCCTCGATGTGGCTCTCGGGGCTGTGGGTGCCGCAGACCGGGCACAGCTTGGCGACGAACGGGTCGCCGATGTAGCGGCCCTCGACAAAGCTCATGACGCCCGACGAGGTGGCGAGCGAGGTGACCTGCACCTTGTTCAGCTTCAGCGCGATGGCGTCACCGACCTCCGCACCCTCCACCGCCACCGGCTGGGTGACCTCGTGGCCGCCCTGGAACTTCGGGGTGATCATCGGCCCCCAGCAGCCCGGCGGCGTTCCGGTGCGGATGGTGCCGCCGTCGGCGACGGGACCCAGCATGCCCAGGCTGGGGCCGATGACGCCCCCGGTGTACTCGTAAACCTCGACGACGGTCTTGGCCGGGCTCTTGGCGATGGCTGTCATGTGCTTCCCCTGGCTTATCAGCGGTGCCGCCGACAATCGGCAGGGGAAATGATGGCGTGCCGCCCCGGTCCGGGTAAATTCGTGAAAGTTCCGTAAGGACCTAGGGGAAATCACCTAGTCGGCGGGGCGCGGCACCGCTCAGCCGCCGGTGGACAGCACCATGCGCACCATCTGCGCCACGGAATCGGTCGCCAGTTTCTCACGGATGTTGGTGCGGTAGATCTCCACCGTCTTGGCGCTGATGCCCAGCTCGAAGGCGATGATCTTGCTCGACTTTCCTTCGACCAGCTTGGCCAGCACGGCGTGCTCGCGCGGGGTCAGCGTCGCCAGCCGCTCCTTCGCCTCGATGCGCTGCCGCGCGCGCTCCAGCGCCTCGGCCCCGGCGCGCAACGCCGCCTCGATCGTGTCCAGCATGTCCTGGTAATTGTAGGGTTTCTGGATGAAGTCGAAGGCGCCCTTCTTCATCGCCCGCACCGACATCGGCACGTCGCCGTGCCCGGTGATGAAGATGATGGGCAGGGGGCAGTCGAGCTGCCGCAACCGTTCCTGCAGGTCCAGGCCGCCGATGACCGGCATCCGGATGTCCAGGATCAGGCATCCGGGCTGCGCCGGGTCGTAGGCGTTCAGGAACTCCTGCGCGCCGCGGAAGGCCAGCGCCCGCCGCCCGACGGATTCGACCAGCCAGACCAGCGATTCGCGAACGGAATCGTCGTCGTCGACCACATAGACGACGGGTTCGCGCGGATCCTGCGTGGGGGATGGGGGCTGCATGTCACACCGGATGGGCCGCCGCGGCCGGCTGCGACGGCAACAGCACATGGAAGACGGTCCCCTGGCCGGCCGGCGCGGTGACCCACACGTGCCCGCCGTGGCTGTCGATGATGGAACGGCACAGCGACAGCCCGATGCCGAGCCCGTGCTTCTTGGTGGTGTAGAAGGCTTCGAAGAGGCGGTCCGGGTTGATGCCGCCCAGGCCGGGCCCGGTGTCGGCGATCGACAGGCGCGCCCCGCCGCCGGCCGGCGCGGTGGACAGCGTCAGCCGCCGGTCGCCGTGCCAGTCCGTGTCCATGGCCTCGATGCCGTTGAAGGCGATGTTGAGGATGACCTGCTCGATCAGCACGCGGTGGCAGGCCACCGGCGGCAGGTCGTGGCGCAGGTCGTAGGTGACGTCCACCGCCGCCATCTCCGCCTTCAGCTCGATGAGCTGCGCCACGTCCGTGACGAGATGGGTCAGGTTCGTCTCTTCGCGCTGGTGATTGCCGCGGCGGGTGAAGCTGCGCAGCCCGGCGATGATCCGCCCGGCGCGCAGCGCCTCCGCCTGCGCGCGGTCGAGGCCGTGCAGCACGCTGGCCAACGTCCCCTGGCGATTCGACAGCCGTTCGACGCTGCCGCCGATGTAGTTCGCCACGGCGGCGATGGGCTGGTTGAGTTCGTGCGCCAGCGAGGCCGCCAGTTCGCCCAGCGTGCTCAGCCGGGCCAGATGCTCCACCTGCCGCTCCTGCGTGCGGGCGGCGTTCTCGGCACGCAGCAGGTCCGTCACGTCGCGGAAGTTGACCAGGAAGCCGCCGATGGCCGGATCGTGCCGCAGGTCCTTCACGAAGGCGTCGTGATGGCGCCAGCCCCCATCGCGGTGCAGGATGCGGTAGCTCAGCCGCCGCACCTCCCCGCCCCAGGAGACATCGCCGGCGCCGCGCAGCAGCGCCCTGACCTCGCCCGCGTCGGAGGGATGCAGGAAGGGAAGGACGCTTCGCCCCAGGACCTGCCGCTCGGTGAAGCCGAGGACGGAGGTGATGGACGGCCCGATGTAACGGACGCGCCCGTCGTCGGACACGATGGCGATGCCGTCCACCGCGTTCTCGATCAGGGTACGGTAGTAGCGCTCCCGCTCGACGAGGCGGCGTTCGGCCGCCTGCCGGTCGCTGACGTCGCGGAACGTGGCCAGCACGCGGCGCCCGCCCGGCCCGTCGATGGGCCTGAGGCGGACCTCCACCGGGAATTCGCGCTCCTGCCGGCGAAGCCGCCATTCGAAGGTCTGCGGCCCCTGCGTCAGGGCCGAGCGGATGCGCGACAGCGCGGCATGTGCATGGTATTCCGCCGCCGGGGCGCTGATCACGTCAACGGTGCGGCCCCTCAGCTCCTCCCGCGCCCGCCCGGTCAGTTCGCACGCCTGCCTGTTCATCGCCAGGATCCGCCCGGATCCGGCGTCGTGAACAAAAATCGCGTCCGACGAAGCATCGAAGACACAACAGTCCTGATTGACAATACAACGGCCTAGAAGAAACGCATTGATCTGCCCGCACGGCGCCGCGCCAAAGCGCCGAGTGTGCCTTCTGGGTTTGCGATAACGCTTTCCGATCAACGGTGTCTTCTCCAGTCTTCGGCGCTTATCCATGGTTACATTATGGAATTGTGACTATGTGTTGAAGGAACAGTCTGGTCAACGTTTATCTGGAGCTGTCCCGCGTCCGGCCGGACCGGCAACGACATGGAGAAGCGGGCGCCGGCCCCGGGCGCCGAGTCCACCCGAAGCTGTCCGCCGTGGGAATCGAGGATCGAGCGGCACAGCGACAGGCCGATGCCGAAGCCCTCGGGCTTGTCCGTGTAGAAGGCGTCGAAGATGCGGGCGATCTGCTCGTCCGACAGCCCGCAGCCGTTGTCGGTGATCGCCACGACGGCCTCGTCCTCCCGGCGCGCGGTCTCGATGCGCAGCCGGCGCGCGTCCTCGGGGGTATCCTGCATCGCCTCGATGCCGTTGACGGCGATGTTCAGGATGGCCTGCTCGATCAGCACGCGGTCGCACTCCACCGGCAGCGGCTCCGGCCAGAGCGACAGTGCGACGGACACGCCGCTGTCCCGCGCCCGCAGTTCCACAAACTCCTGCATGGCACCGGCGAGTTCGTTGAGGTCGGCAGGCTCGTGCTTGATCTCCGTGCGCCGCGTGAAGCTGCGCAGGCTGGCGATGATGCGCCCGGCCCGCTCCGCCTCGCGCAGCGTCTTTTCCAGGACGGGTACCAGATCCTGCGGCTCCATCACCCCCGCGCGCAGCCGCGCCAGCACCCCGCCGACGTAGTTGGACACCGCGGCGAAGGGCTGGTTCAGCTCGTGCGCGGTGGCCGAGGCCATTTCCCCCATCACCCCCAGGCGCGCGAGATGCTCCAGTTCGCGCTGATGCCGCCGCTCCCTGGCTTCGGCCTCCATCCGCTCCGTGACGTCGCGGAAGTTCACCAGGATGCCGGCGATGTTCGGATCGGCGCACAGGTTCTGGAAGGAGGCCTCGTGGACGCGGCGCTGCCCGTCGCGGTCGATCACGCCGTAGTTCATCCGCGTGGCCGGGCCGTCGGCCGTGAGCCTGCGCAGGGCAGCGCGGACCTGGGCCCGGCAGGCCGGATCGACGACATCGAAGAAGCTCCGCCGGACGAAGCCCGCCTCGTCGTAGCCCGTGAGCTTGAGGATCGACGGGCCGACGTACTTCACCCGGCCGCCGGGCTCAAGGATGGCGATCCCGTCGTCGGAATTCTCGATCAGCTTGCGGAAATGCAGCTCGCGCTCCGACAGCCGCCGTTCGTGTTCCTTGCGGTCCGAAATGTCGCGGGCGATCGAGATGACGCGGGGCCGGCCGCACATGGTGATGCTCTTCAGCTCCACCTCGACCGGGTATTCGCGTCCGTCGCGGGTGCGGTTCATCCACTCGATGCGCATGGCGCCGCGCCGGATCGTCTCGCGCATCACGCGGCGCACCGCCTGGTTGTTGTACCGGGACCCGTGCGCGCTGATGTCCGCGACGCTCAGCGTCTTGAATTCATCGACCGTGTAGCCGTTGACGCCGGCGGCACGCGCATTGGCGTAAATGATCGTGCCGTCCTCGTCGTGGACGACGATGGAGTCGGTGGCGTTCTCGCAGATGACCTGATAGTCGATGTCGCTGCTCATGGTCCTGCCGGATGAGGGGGCCGGGCGCCAGCCAAGGTTGAAGCGTAGCGTGGCGGGCGCCGGCCGGACAAGGCGGTTCCGGGCCGCTCCGGGCAATCGCTTGAAGACGCGCCTGATAGGGCCGTCCGACGACGCAGTGGATTTCCATGGGCAGAATGGACATCGGGTTGTGCGGTCCGCAACTCGGACTGCTCCGGGGTGATGTAGCCGAGAGCCGGGTGGAGCCGCGGTGTGGGGCACGTCCTCGGCCGGTGATCGAACCGGTCCACCCCTTTGAGGCCAACGACGATCCTCTGCCGACACCGCTGGCGCACGGGGCGAGGAGTCGCCATTTTGGCAGCTACCGGGCCGTGGGCGTGTTCGTTGCCGGGCACCGGAGCTTGCCCTTGCGTATGCCCGGCGGGCGCTCCGGACGCTGACCGGAGCGACGCCGCCGAAGGCCGCCGAACCCAAGCCCGCTTCGGCATGAACCACGCGGGCCACCAGGAGCAGGAAACCACAGCGTCATGACGCGAATGCCCACAGCGTCCGATTCCTGGCTGCCGGCGATCCGCCGTTATCTGGCGGTGGTCGCGCTGGCCAACCTCGGCTGGGAGTTCGCCCACATGCCGCTCTACGCGCTGTGGCGCGACGGCACGGCCGCGGACATCGTCTTCGCCGCTGTCCATTGCACCGGCGGCGACATCCTGATCGCCCTGTCGTCCCTGGTTCTCGCCCTCGTGGTCGCCGGCACGCCCGAGTGGCCGCAGGTCCGCTTCCTCCCGGTGGCGGGCCTCATCCTGGCCACCGGCTTCGGCTACACGGTCTTCAGCGAGTGGCTGAACGTCGAGGTCCGCCGCTCCTGGGCCTATTCGGACCTGATGCCGGTGCTGCCGTGGCTGGGGACCGGCCTCTCACCGCTCGCCCAATGGCTGGTCGTCCCCGGGCTCGCCCTGTGGGCGATCCGGCCGGGGGCCACATGCCCCGCGGGCGTTCCCATCACCAGGGAGCAACGGCCATGAACGATCCGCACCACGACCATGCCCATCAGCATCACGATCGTCACCACGCGGCTGCCGGCCACGGCACGACGGTGAAGGACCCCGTGTGCGGCATGGACGTCGATCCCGAGCGGACGGCGCATCATGCCGAGCATGGCGGCGCCACCTACCACTTCTGCTCCGCGCGCTGCCACGACAGGTTCGTGGCCGAGCCCGAACGCTATCTGGCGCCGGCCGCCAAGCCGGCGGCGCCCGCGGAGCGCGGGCGTGCGTCCACGCGGACGGGCGTCATCTACACCTGCCCCATGCACCCGGAAATCCGCCAGGAGGGGCCGGGCAACTGCCCGATCTGCGGCATGGCCCTGGAGTCGGTCGGCGCCGGCGTCGAGGAGGGGCCGAACCCGGAACTCGTCGACATGACCCGCCGGTTCTGGATCGGCGTCGTGCTGACCGTGCCGCTGGTCCTTCTTGAACTTGGCGCGCACGTCCCCGGCTTGAACCTGCATGCCCTGATATCGCCTCAGGTGGCGCTGTGGGCGCAGGCCGCGCTGGCCACGCCGGTGGTGCTGTGGGTGGGCTGGCCCCTGCTGGAGCGCGGCTGGCGGTCGTTCGTGAACCGCAGCCTCAACATGTTCTCGCTGATCGCGCTGGGCGTCGGCGTCGCCACCGTGTTCAGCCTCGTGGCGACGGTCCTGCCCGGCATCTTCCCCGCTGGATTCCGCAACGCCGAAGGGCTGGTGGCCGTCTATTACGAGGCCGCCGCCGTCATCACCGTCCTGGTCCTCCTGGGACAGGTGCTGGAGTTGCGGGCGCGGGAGCGCACTGGCGGCGCCATCCGCGCCCTGCTGAACCTCGCCCCGAAGACCGCGCGCCGCATCCGCGACGCCGGTGACGACGAGGAGATCGGGCTCGACCAGGTGCAGGTGGGCGACCGCCTGCGGGTGCGGCCCGGCGAAGGCGTGCCGGTCGACGGCACGGTGCTGGAAGGGCGCAGCGCCGTCGACGAAGCCATGGTCACCGGCGAGTCCATGGCCGTGGAGAAGGAGCCCGGGGCGACGGTGATCGGCGGCACCATCAACCAGACCGGGGCGCTGGTGATTCGGGCCGAGAAGGTGGGATCGGACACCATGCTGTCGCGCATCGTCACCATGGTCGCCGAGGCGCAGCGCTCGCGCGCCCCGATCCAGCGGCTGGCCGACGTGGTATCCAGCTATTTCGTGCCGGCGGTCATCGTCGTCGCCATCCTGTCCTTCGCCGGATGGTGGCTTTTGGGTCCGCAGCCGGCCTTCGCTTACGGGCTGATCGCGGCCGTCTCGGTGCTGATCATCGCGTGCCCCTGCGCGCTCGGGCTGGCGACGCCGATGTCGATCATGGTGGGCGTCGGCAAGGGCGCCCAGAGCGGCGTGCTGATCAAGAACGCCGAAGCGCTGGAGCGCACGGAGGCGGTCGACACGCTGGTCGTCGACAAGACCGGCACGCTGACCGAAGGCAGGCCGCGCGTGACCGCGGTCATCACGGCCAACGGCTTCGACCAGGGGATCGTCCTGACGCTGGCGGCCAGCCTGGAACGGTCCAGCGAACATCCGCTGGCGGCCGCCATCGTCGCTTCCGCCAAGGAGCGGGGGTTGCCGGTCATGGACGTCGGCGACTTTTCCTCGGTCACCGGGAAGGGCGTCACGGGGCGCGTGGCCGGCCGGCAGGTCTTCCTGGGCAACGCCAAGCTGATGATGGAACTCGGCGTGGCGCCGGGCGACCTGGAAGCCCGGGCCGACGAGCTTCGCCGCGAGGGGGCGACGGCGCTCTTCGTCGCGGTCGACCGGATGCCGGCCGGGGTGATCGCCGTGGCCGATCCGATCAAGGCGAGCACGCCGTCGGCGCTGGAGACCCTGCGGGCGGACGGTGTGCGCATCGTCATGCTGACCGGCGACAACCGCACCACGGCCGAGGCGGTGGCGCGCACGCTCGGCATCACGGAGGTAGAGGCCGAGGTGCTGCCGGACCAGAAGCACGAGATCGTCCGCAAGCTGAAGCGCGAGGGCCGCGTGGTGGCGATGGCGGGCGACGGGGTGAACGACGCCCCGGCCCTGGCCGAGGCCGATGTCGGCGTGGCCATGGGCACCGGGACCGACGTGGCGATCCAGAGCGCCGGGGTGACGCTGGTGAAGGGCGACCTCGCCGGCATCGCGCGGGCGCGCACGCTGAGCCGGGCGACGATGCGGAACATCCGGCAGAACCTGTTCCTGGCCTTCGTCTACAACGCGCTGGGCGTGCCGGTCGCGGCCGGCGTGTTCTACCCGCTGTTCGGCTGGACGCTGAGCCCGATCATCGCGGCGGCGGCGATGGCGCTCAGTTCGGTCAGCGTCATCGGCAACGCCCTGCGGCTGCGCACGCTGCGTCTGTAGCCGGGCGTCTGTAGCCGGGCGTCTGTAGCCGGGCGTCTGTAGCCGGGCGTCCGTAGCCGGTCACCGTGACGCCGTGCTTCGCCATCCCGAACAGCGGCCGCCAGGGAACCCGAACCGCACCGGGGTGTTGTTCCATCCGTTCCATTAGAATCCGCTGGTATTTCCATGCCGCGGACACGCCGTTTCCTGCTGGCCGGCGCCGCGGGCCCCGTTCATGCCCCGCGGCCACACCCTCGAACACGAGGGCAACGGGCTGGTGGGACGATTCAACGTGATCCGAAGAGGACCATCCAGGAAAGGAAGCCGGACATGAGCTATCATTTCTCGACAAGCCTGAACATGCCTTTCGAGAAGGCGGTTTCGGTCACGACCGAGACCTTGCAGAAGCATGGATTCGGGGTACTGACCGAGATCGACGTCCAGGCCACCTTGAAGAAAAAGCTGGAGGTCGACTTCCGTCCCTACCGCATCCTCGGCGCCTGCAACCCGGCGATGGCCCATCGCGCGCTCCAGGCCGAGGACAAGATCGGCACGATGCTGCCCTGCAACGTCGTCGTCCAGCAGCGCGACGACGGCACGGTCGAGGTGTCGGCGGTCGATCCGGTCGCGTCGATGCAGGCGATCCGGAATCCATCGCTGGCGGACACCGCCGGCGAGGTCCGCCGCATGCTCCGGCAGGTGATCGACGATCTCGGCGCCCGGGGCTGACCCACGGCATGGGGCGGCCGCGCGCGCCGGAACCGTCATCAGGGAGGGGAACCTTGCTCCCCGCCTCCGCCTCCCGCGTGGAGAACCGGTTCTCCTGGGCCGGCTACCTGCTCGGCTTCGGACTGGGCGGGTTCTTCGACGGCATCCTTCTGCACCAGGTGCTGCAATGGCATCACCTGCTCAGCGCCCTCGACGGTCCCGCCTTCCGCGACCTCCGCGTCCAGGTCCTCGCCGACGGCCTGTTCCACGTCGTCATGTACGTCGTCGCGGCGGCCGGGCTTTGGCTGCTCTGGCGCACCCGGGACCAGTTCGCCCGGCCCGGAGCCGATCGGTGGATGTTCGCCAACACCTTGATCGGCTTCGGCGTCTGGCATGTCGCCGACAGCATTCTGTCCCACTGGGTCCTGGGCATCCATCGCATCCGCATGGATTCCGAAATCCCGCTGGTGTGGGATCTGGTCTGGTTTGCCGTCTTCGGAGTGGCCGTCGCCGCAGCGGGCTGGCTTCTCCGCCGCGGCGCCGGGCCCGGCACCCCGTCGGGCGGGGCACGGCGCCACGCCACCTCCGTCGCGCTCACGCTCGCCGTTCTGATCGCCGGCCCCGTGGCCGCCCTGCCTCCGCCGGACGTCAAGACGGCCATGGTCCTGTTCCGGCCGGGGATCGGCGCCGCCGAGGTGTTCTCCGCGGTCGCCGCCGTGAACGGGCACGTTGTCTGGAGCGATGCCTCGGGCGCACTCTGGGCCATCGGCCTGCCGGATACGTCAAAGGCCCGCCTGCTCTACACGCGCGGCGCCCTCCTCGTCAGCAACGGCATCGTTCCCGCCGGGTGCTTCGCCTGGTCCGGCGTCTAGGATGCAAGGGGGCTCCACGATCCTGCGGATCGTCGCGGCCGGCTGAGGCCGTCACGCGCCGGGCTTGCGGGCCACGAGATAGATCGACCAGAGCCGACCTGCCGTTGTGCCCCTGCCCCTCGGAGATGACGCTGTCGTGCTCCTCGATGTGCAGGATGTCGAAGCCGGCGAAGGCGGCCCGGAGCATATCGGCCGTGTACATGTTCCCGGCGTGCGGGGGGCCACCGGTTCCATAACGCAGTTGCTCGGGGCGGTAGCCCTGGAGCACAAGCAGGCCCCCCGGCGTGAGCGTGCGCGCGATCCCCTGGAAGATGGCGGCACGCAGGTCGGGCCCGGCGAACTGGATGAAGATCGCGGCGACGACGTCGAACCGTTCGGGTTCCCAATCCCAGTGTTGCAGGTCGGCCACCTGGGTCTTCAGCGTGACGCCCCGCTGTTCCGCCAGCCGTTGCGCCTTGTCCAGCGCCACCGCCGAGAAGTCGACCGACAGCACGTCCAGGCCTTGCTCGGCCAGCCAGACGCCGTTGCGGCCCTCGCCGTCGGCCACCGCCAGCGCCCGCCCGCCCGGCGGCAGCCGCTCCCGCTGCCGGGACAGGAAGGCGTTCGGCGCCGTGCCGAAGAGGTAGTGTTCGGCGGAGAACCGCGCGTCCCAACGCTCGCGTTCCGGGCTCGTCGTCATGGATTGAACTCCTCGTCCGTGTCAGGCTACTCCGCGGCGGCCGGGCAGGCCACCGCGTGCCGGCGCCGCGTCCACTCCCACGCCACCGCCGCCGCGGTGATGGCGGCGCCCGTGACCGCCAGATGCAGGCGGTACGGTTCGAGGTAGGCGAGCAGCAGATCCGCCCCGAAGGCGAACAGCAGGATCTTGTTGCAGGTCGGGCAGGCGATCCCCAGGAACCAGAGCACGCTGCCGAACCCGGCGCCGCGCACCGGGCAGCGCGGCCGCCGGATGGCCACGTAGACGCCGACCAGCGCGGCCTGGATGGCGAGGAGCCAGATCTCGAAACCCTGGGTCGGGGTCATCCGGACGAACACGGGATTCGCCCAGACGGCGGTGATGGTTCCCAGCACGGCGAAGGTGCCGATGGCCGCCGCCGCCCCCTGCGCCGCGCGCTTCAGGGCCGGTTCGTGGTTCGCGAGGATCATGTCGGTTGCTCCGCGCCCGCTCAGCCCTGCTTGCCCGCGTTCTTCTCGGCGCGCACCTTCGCGACGACCTCCTTCATGCTCTTCAGGTCGAGGCCACCGGGAACGAGATAGCCGCCGATGACGAAGGCGGGCGTGCCGCGAAGCTGCAGCATGGCCGCCTGCGCCGAGGCCTCCTTGAAGGCGGCGTCCACCTGCGCGTCCCGCTCCTTCAGGTCGCGCTCGGCCCGCTCCAGATCAAGGCCGGCGGCCGTCGCCGCCTGCCGGACCTTCGCCTCGTCGATGCGCCCGACGATACCCATCAGGGCGTCATGGACCTGTGCGTAGCGATCCTGCCAGCGCGCCGCGAGCGCGATCTTCGCCGCGTAGACCGAGGCGCCGCCGAACACCGGCCAGTGCTTGTGGACGATGCGGACGTTCCGGTCCTCGGCGGCCAATTGCTCGACCCAGGGGTGAACCTTGCGGCAGACCGGGCACTGGTAGTCGAAGTATTCCACCACCGTCACGTCGCCCTGCGGGTTGCCCAGAACCACCGCGCTCGGTCCCCGCGTCAGGGCGTCGGGGCCGAGTTCGGCCACCAGCGGCGGGGCCGCCGTCGCCAGGGTGGGTGCGACGAAGGACGTGATGGCCGCGGTCCCGGCGCCGATCGCGGCGGTGACAGCCAAGGCGGCGGCGACGGTCGTCGTGAGGCGGATGGCCATGATGGGCGCTGTGCTCCGTGTTCCGGACTGCCGGTAACTTTAGGGATATCTCATATGAGTGTCGCCCCACGGCGTTTCAAAGGGCCGTGTGCGCGAACCGTGTGTGCGAACCCCAGGGGGACCACTGCGCTTCGGCCTATTACGAAAATTAGATTGTTCTAATTAAGGGGACCCGGAATGATCGGGCCGCCCAAGCTTATGCGGCAACGGGTCGCATTGCGCGTTGGAAATTGCTTAAAATCCGTCTCATCGGAGGAGTGCCTGTGAACACGAAGAGTGCGTTGGCGGTGGCGGCCGTTCTGGCGTTCGGCGTCCTGTCCGAGCCGACAGTCCGCGCCGCCCATGGCGCGGACGTGCCGGCGAACGCTGTTGATCTGACAAAATGGACGCCGCCGGACATCGCCGCGGTGAAGGACGACGATCTCGGCAAGCTCATCAAGTACGGCTACGCGCTGACCACCGAGACCTACAAGCATATCGGTCCGGAGGTCGCCGAACCGGCCATGCGGTACGCCGGCAACAATCTTGCCTGCCAAAGCTGCCACCTGAACGCCGCGACGCAGCCCTACTCCATGCCCTGGACCGGCGTGCACGCCGTATTCCCCCTCTACCGTGCCCGCGAGGACGCGATCAGCACCATTGAGGAGCGGGTGAACGGCTGCATGCAGCGCTCCATGAACGGCAAGCCGCTGCCGCTCGACGGCACGGAGATGAAGGCGTTCGTCGCCTACATGAAGTGGCTGTCCACCGGTATTCCCGTCGGCGCGAAGGTTGTCGGTTCGGGCACGCGGCCGATCAAGGACCCGCCGCGCGCCGCCAGTCCCGAACGCGGGCGGCAGGTCTACGCCGATGTCTGCGCCGCCTGCCACGGCGCCGACGGCCAGGGTGTGCGCAAGGGCGAGGCCGGCGACCGCGAGGGCTACCAGTTCCCGCCGCTGTGGGGGCCGGACAGCTACAACGACGGCGCCGGCATGTACCGGGCGCTGACCGCGGCGGCCTTCGTGCGGCACAACATGCCGCTGGGCACGACCTACGAAGCGCCGGCGCTGTCGGACGACGACGCCTACGACGTCATCGCCTTCGTCAACAGCCAGCCGCGTCCGCACAAGGCGGGCATGGAGAAGGACTTCCCCAACCGCCTGCGCAAGCCGGTGGACATGCCGTTCCCGCCCTTCGCCGACGGCCTGCCGGCGGAGCAGCACAAGTACGGCCCCTACGACCCGATCCGCGCCAAGCTGAAGGAACTCGGCGCCGGCCGGTAACCGCCACCGTGCGGGCGCGGCGGGATCCCCGTCGCGCCCGTATGGCCGGGCGGTCACGGAACATCACGGTTTCGTGATATGCGGAATACCTGATGATCGGCGACGTCCAGGGAAGGACAATCAACGATTCCCTGGAGGATTCCATGCTTCGCATCCTGACGGTCGCGTCCGCCCTGTCGCTGGCCCTGGCCGCTCCGGCCGTCGCCGGTCCGGCCGCAGACATGGCCCGCGCCCACGTCGCCGCCATCGGGGCCGCCAACGTCCCCGAACTCACCGCCCAGTACGCGCCGAACGCGGTGTTCGAATGGGTCGGCGGGCCGCTCGACGGCACTTACCGCGGCACGGCCGAGATCACCAGTGTCTGGGCCAGGTTCGCCGGCGCGCAGGGCAAGCTGAAGGCCGACGTGAAGGACGTGAAGGAATTCGCCAACCCGGCCGGCGCCACGGTGGTGGCGAGCGTCGTCTTCCACGCCAGACAGCCGATCCCCGTGCTCTACACGCTGACCTACCGCAACGGAAAGCTGGCCAACGCGGTCTGGCAGATCGCGCCCCAGGTGGCGCAGGGTTACTGAGGTCTGGAGATGATGAACATGTCCTTCGTTTCACGTTTGGGCGCGGCCTTGCTTCTCGTGCTGCTGGCCGCCCCGGCCGCGGCCCAAAGCCCCGCTCCCGCCACCCTCAACGTCTACGGTCCCGGGGGCCCGCTGCCCGCCATGAAGGAGGCGGCCGCCGCCTTCGGGCAGAAACACGGGGTCACCGTGACCGTCACCGCCGGGCCGACGCCGCAGTGGCTGGACAAGGCCAAGGCGGACGCCGACGTGATCTTCAGCGGCGCCGAGAACATGATGACCGACTTCATCAAGGCCATGGAGGGCCGCATCGTCGAGGAGACGGTGGAGCCGCTCTACCTGCGCCCCTCGGTGATCCTGGTGCGCCCCGGCAACCCGAAGAAGATCGCCGGCATCCGCGACCTGCTCCAGCCCGGCCGCACGGTGATGGTGGTGCACGGCGCCGGTCAGGTGGCGCTGTGGGAGGACATCGTCGGCCGCACCGGCGACATCGCCGCGGTCAAGGCGTTCCGCCGCAACATCGTCGCCACCGCGCCCAACAGCGCCGAGGCGACCAAGCTGTGGAAGGACCGGCCGGAGATCGACGCCTGGATCATCTGGAACATCTGGAACGCCGCCGACCGCACGCCGACCGACGTGGTGCCGGTCGAGCCGGAGCTGCGCATCTGGCGCGACACCGGCGTGGCGCTCACCCGCCAGGGAGCGGAAAGGGCGGCGGCGCGGGACTTCGTCGCCTTCCTGAAATCGCCGGACGGCAAGGCGATCTTCGCCAGGTACGGCTGGGTCGAAAAGGCCGGCTGACCGGCCGCGCGGGCAGCCGTTACCGTCTGTTACGAAACGCCCCGCCGCCGGACATCAACCGGTTACAGGGTGGTGGTGTAATGGGGGCGTGATCGGAAGACAAACGGGGCCCGCGAGGACCCGGGAGGTTACCATGAGGACGATCCACACGGTCACGACCGCCATTGCCGCCGCGTTGCTGGTCGGCGGACTTGCGGTCCCGGTTCTCGGCGGCGACGTGGTGCGCGGCCGGGATCTGCTGACCACCGGGGAGTGGCAGACGCACCGCACCGAGATGCTGAACGCCACCACGCCGGCCGAGCGGCAGGCGGTGCGGCAGAAGATGCAGGAGCGTATCGAGCAGCGTGCGGCCGAGCAGGGCGTCACCCTGCGGCATCAGCTCGGAGGCGGCCCGATGCGCGCCTTCGGTCCCGGCTACGGCCCGCGCGGTTAGGGCCTGCACCCCACGAAGGCCCGGCCATCGCGCCGGGCCTTTTTTTCGTCAGCCGCGCTCCGCCACCCGCGCCAGCGTCGGGCGGTCGCACCGGTAGCGGTTGACGTCGAGTTGCGTGATGGCGGCCGTTTGCTTGAACTCGGTGATGACGCGGCTCACGGTTTCCGGGGTGAGGTTGAGGATCGCCCCGACGTCGCCGCGGCCGAACAGCTCGCACTGCGCATCCGGCCCCTCCTCGCCCAGCAGGAGGAGAAGCCGGGCGACGCGGCTGCGCGCGCTGCCCAGGCCGAACTCGACCAGCAGTTCGTCGGCGCGGTCGATGCTGGTCTGCCAGAGCTTGAACAGGCCGGAGGGCGATGCCGGCCCGCCGTCCAACATGCCGCCCACGAAGGAGGCGGGGATCCGGCAGAGCGTGGAATCGCGCAAGGCGACGGCGGAGTGCCGGTACGGGTGGCCGGTCAGGCATTCCAGGCCCAGCGCATCGCCGGGACGCAGCAGGCGCACCACCCGTTCCTCGCCACGGCGCGTGAAATGCGACAGTTTCAGGAGGCCCCGGCAGACGATGAACAGCGTGTCCGCGCGATCACCGGTACGGAAGACGGTGCGGTTGCGCGGGACGGCGATCTCCGGGTCCTGCTTCAGGGCAAGGCGCAGGTCGCCCGCGTTCAGCCGCTCGGACAGCGCCTGTTCGCACGCGCATTGGCGGCGGTGGCCGGTTTGGGCGCCGGTCGGGCCGGTCCGCGGGGAGTGGTCGAGGGAAAAGCCTGTGTGCATAGGGATCGGTCACCGGTCTGAACGGATCGATCGGGCGGCGCGCCACCGGTTCGGCCGCGCGTCGCGAGGGAAAGTGGACCGTTTCGGTACGACACAGGGTGCCGGATGCCGCCCACAATTAGCAAACCCTAATTTGATTGTGCGCTTATTTGTTGCGCCCCGGCGAAGGGCGGCGACCCGGCCGACGACACGCTGACCGGCGGCGTCGGTGCCGACCGCTTCCAGCGCTTCGGCCACGACACCGCCACCGGTTTCGACGCCGCGCAGGGCGACCGGGCGGCCATGGTGGTCTCCGTGGAAGGAGGCGCGGCCCGATCAATCGTCGTCTCAATCGTCGTCATCGTCATGGTGGCGGTCGCGGCGGTCGCGGACGCGGTCCCGGCCGAAGGCGACGCCATCGTCACGGATGATCTGGCTGGCCTGGATGGCGCCCCGGCGGACGCGACCGACGACGGTGACCGAGCTGCCGGCCTGGAGACCTTCGGGCAGGAAACCGCGGCTGGTCACGTCGATCTCGCCCTGGCCGTCGTTGAGGACGAACCAGGTCGCGTTGACCTTGCCGACGGTGCCGGCGACGGTACCGCCGCCGGCCTGGAGCACGTCGGCGATCGGCTGCGGGCCGGTCGGGGGCAAGGCGGCGTGGCGGTGATGGTCGCCGGCGTGGGCGACCCCGGACAGCGCCAGGGCGGCGAGCACGGCCAACGCGGTCAGGGGGGCGGCGGTCTTGAGCATGGCTTCACCTGGGGGTTCGGAGGAGCGCCGGAGCGCTTGATGGGCCACACACTGCCGCAGCCGACCTGAGGCGAACCTGAACGGCGCGTTCATCCGGTGTTCAGGAAGCGCGGCCGGGCTGCGGCACGCCGTCGCTCCCCCCCTTCCTGGCGCTGTCGGTCCCGGCCATTGGGGCGTAGAGTCTCCGCACCGGCCGGCGCCCCGCGCATCCGGGGCTTGGCCACCGATCGCCACCGGAAGGAGGCCGAACATGAACAGGATCGCCATCGCTGGAGCGTTCACCGCCGCACTGTTGCTGGCGACCCCCTGGGGCGTGTCCGCCCAGGGGCAGGGTCAGGCGCAGCCGGGCGGGCAGGCCCAGCAGCAGAAGCAGGAGCCGATCTTCGGCAGCCAGTTGATGACCCGCGAGGAGCGGGCGGCATACCGCAGCAAGATGCGCGCCGCCAGGACGCCCGAGGAGCGCGCCCAGCTTCGCAGCGAGCACCACGACCAGATGGTGGCCCGCGCCAAGGATCGCGGCGTCACCCTGCCCGCCGAACCGCCGGCGGGCCGGCCCCGCGGCCCCGCGGCCAGCGGCATGGGCGGGGGTATGGGAGGCGGCATGGGGCCGGGTTCGGGCACGGGTCCCCGCGCCGGGCAACCGCCGGGCTGATGCCGAGGACGGATTGCTGAGGGTGCGCCGGCCGAAGGAGGACACCGTCGGGTGCGGTCGGCGACGCCCACCTGACGGCGCCGAAAGGGCGGTTCCTATTGGCGGGCCTGATCCTCGCCCGCCCCGCCGAGGGTGCGCTGACAAACCTTTTCCTTCGCCAGCCGGCTCCAGAGCGAGACGCCGATGTCGATCCGGGGGTCGGCCAGGGGGCCGCGCACGTCCACCGGCACGGTGATGTCCAGCAGGCGCCGTTCCTTGGGCCGGGGGACCAGCGTCAGGTCGATCGTCTCGTTGCCCAGGTCGACCTGGCCCTTTCCACGCAGGACCATGTCGGGCGTCACGAAGACCATGGTCTTCGGATCGATCAGGCCGTTCTCGATGTCGAAACGGCCGACGACGCAATCGACCGGCCGCACCTCGCCTTCGGAGAACAGGAAGCCCAGCGCCTCCCCGAAGCTCACCGCCATGGCGTCGATGAGCCTGGTGGTGAACTGCCCCTCCGTCACGAAGAAGCGAGCGGTCCCGTCCAGGTTTTCCGAGAGGTCCTGGAGCGTCCGGCCGTCCGACCGCAGGTCGAGGGTGCCGTTGACGCGGCCTTGAACCCGCTTCGACACCCGAAGCGCGCTCATCACCGCGTCCATGCTGACCGCGTCGAGGTCGATGCTGGCGCCGAGCGCCGGCGGGGACGGATTGGCGTCCGCCGTGACGGTCCCGACGATGACGCCATCCGCAAACTCCAGGCGCAGGCGATCGAGACGCAGGACGCCGTTCCGCAGGCTGGCGTCCACGCGGGCGCCGCCGACCGGCAGCGCCGTACCCGCGACGTCGCCGACGCGGACGGTCGCCTCGGCGGCGACGGAGCGCAGCGCGTCGAACGGCAGCGGAACGGGCGGGATGACCTGTCCACCGCCGCTTTCCACTTCGCCCATGGACGGCGTCGCCTGACGAAGGCTGTCCAGGGCGAGCCGTGGCAGGGTGAGGTCGGCCCGCACCATCGGCACCCCACCGGACACGTCGACCGACACCCTCCCCTCCACCCGCGTGTCGCCCACCGTCGCCTGGAGGCCGGTGGCGCGCACGCGCGCGTCTTCCCCCCCGTAGCGCAGGTCGGCGTCGATACTGTAGGCCGGCGTCTGCGGTGGAGCCTGGACACCGGCCAGCGCCAGCAGTGCCCCCACCTCCGGCCCCTCGCTGTGGACGTGCAGGACGAGGCGCTCGCCGGCGCCACGCAGCCTCGCGGTGCCGCGCGCCCGCACGGATGCGGTGCCGATCTCGCCCGACAGTTCCACAGGAGCGGCATCGGCGTCGTTCGGCGCGTCGACCCGCAGGGTGAGGTGCATCGGCTGGCCGCGGACCTCGCCGTCGACCGTGGCCTCGGCCGTGCCGGTCGCGTTGGCCAGAAGCCCCTCAACGGTCCGCCCCTGGCTGCGGATGCCGACGGTGCCGGCGACCGTCCCGTCGACGGGCCCGGCGACCACTGGCCCGGCGACCACTGGCAGGACGCCCACCGGCACGCCTCGTCCCGCCGCGTCGAACGCCAGGGTCGGTGGATCCGCCGTCGCATCCACCCGCAACGTCCCGGTGACCGTACCCTGGGCCAGCCCGACGCGCAGCGGGTCGACCAGCAGCTTGCCGCCGTTGAGGACCACCGACACGGTGGCGCCGCGCAGCGGCAGGCCGGGGGCCTCGATCCGCGGAGCGCGTACGGTGAGGTCGGCGTTCACCGCGTGCAGCCACTCGAAGGGAAGCCTCCGCTCCCCGCCATCGCGGTCCCGCTCCTGTCCGTCACCCGGCGTTCCCAGATCGCGCAACTGGTCCAAGGCGAGGGACGTGGCGACGAAGTCGCCGGCAACCGTCGGCTTCGGCCCCCGAAGGTCGAGCGTCAGGGTTCCGTTCGCCTCGCTTTCCCCGAGGCGGGCATGGAGCGCTTGCGCCTCCCACCGCGCCCCCTGCTTGACGATGTGCGCGTCGGCACGGAAGGGGGGCGTGGAGCCGGTCGCCGCGCCCGCCAGCGCGAGCAGCGGTTGCAGATCCTCACCCTGGACCGAGACGCGCAGGTCCGCCGACAGCGTGCCGAAAAGGCCGGAAACCCGGCCGGCGACCTTCGCGTGCGCCGTCCCGACCGAAGCCGTCGCCTGGAGCGGAAGGTCGCCCTCGCGCGACTGGCGCAGCGATCCGGCCTCGCCGCTGAAGCGGACATCCTGCGGCGGCGGCATCGATGGCCCGGTCGCGATCCGCCCTTCCCCTTCGAACGTGATGGGCGCGTCCGCGTCCGGCGCTTGCGCCCGCAGCCCGTGCAGCCGGATCGTCGGCACCCCGTCGGCCCCCGCCTCCCGGTAGGTCAGGCTTCCCTCCACCATTCGGAAGCTCCGCAGTCCGAGCAGGTCGCCGGTGCCGCCGGACGACGCACCCGAGCTGGACGTCAGCCCCTGCCAATTGGCCTCGCCCTGCGCGTTGACCGCCAGGGAGACCGCCGGAGCCGTCACCACGGCGCGGGGAAACGCGACCGATGGCGGGAAAAGGCCGGTGACGGCAACCGCCGTCCGGATCCGCTCGGCGCGAAACATCGACGGCTCCTCGGCCCAGGCCGCGTTCTCGACGGACACCTCCGTCAGCTCGATGGTCGGCGGCCACGCCCACTCCGCGATCTCGGCCCGGCCGATCTCGACGGCGCGGCCAAGCGCCACCGTGGCGGCCTTCTCGATCATGAACGCCATGGCGCGGCCGTCCACGACGGCAACCACGAGCAGCACGGCGGCCACGCTGAGGACGAGACCCAGCAGGCCGCCGACGGTGGCGATGAGGATCTGCACGGCACGAGGCATTGGCCACACCCACGGGACGGAGGAAGGGGATCTGCCTGGTCCAATCGGGAAGACGGCGGGCGGTTCCGCGGCGCGGTCCCCCGAACTCTCGTCATGCCTCGCCGTTGAACCGGAATGGCACCCCTAGCCACCGCGAGGAATGATCATGGATCACCGACTTGGCCACGCAGCGTGGCTTGGCGACCGGGCCTTCGTCCGTCGCTGCCTCATCGCGCTCGCCCTCGCCGCGCTGGCGTTCCTGCTCTGGCGGGCCTCCAGCGTGCTGCTGCTGGTCTTCGGGGCCGTTGTCGTCGCGGTCGTCCTTCGGGCCGCCGCCGACCTCGTCGCACGCCGCACGCCGGTGCCGGAGCGCTGGTCCCTGGCCGTGGCCGGTCTCGCCATCCTCGCCCTGCTCGCCCTCGCGGCCCTGCTGTTCGGCTCGCAGATCGCCGCGCAGGGGGGACGGCTCGTCCAGCAGCTGCCCTCGACGCTCCAGTCGGTGATGCAGCAGTGGGGGCTGGCCGGCAGCCTGGACCAGATGCTCCAAGGCAGGGGATCGGGGCTGTCGGGAGACATCCTCTCCCGCATCGGCTCCTTGGGCATGACGGTGGTCGGCGCGCTCGCCGACCTCCTGCTGATGGTCGTCGCCGGCGCCTTCCTCGCTTCCGATCCCCGCCTCTACCGGCGGGGGCTCGTGAAACTCTTTCCCCCCCGCGAGCACGAGAGGGTCGAGGATGCGCTCCTGGACGCCGGACGGGCGCTGCGCCTGTGGCTGGCCGGCAAGCTCGCCACGATGGCGCTGGTGGCGGTCCTGACGGCCGCGCTCCTGTGGCTGGCCGGGGTGCCGTCGCCGCTGGCGTTGGGCCTGCTGGCGGGGCTGGCGGAATTCGTCACCTTCGTCGGGCCGCTGGTCGCCGGGGCCATCATCCTGATCGCCGCGCTGGCCAAGGGGACCACCACGCTGATCTGGGCCTTCGTCGCGGTGGTGGCGATCCAGCAGCTCGAATCCAACGTCATCACTCCGCTGGTGCAACGGCGCGCCGTCGATCTGCCGCCGGCGATCGCCCTGTTCTCGGTCCTGGCGTTCGGCGTCCTGTTCGGCTCGCTGGGCCTGCTGTTCGGCGTCCCGCTCGCCGTCGTGGCGTACGTCCTCGTCAAGAAGCTCTATGTCCGGGAAACCCTGGGCGAGGCGACCCGGGTTCCGGGCGAGGCGTGAGCGGAACCGCGGTTCCGGCCGGACGGTGCCGGCCGCCTCCACCCGTCCGGCAGGCGGGGCGCCGGCCGCGAAAGTCCCGGGAACGACCCTTGCGCGCCGAAGTTGGCCCAATGCAGGCCGCACCACTTCCTGCGGCCGCGCGAGCGAACGACAGCCAACGTGGAGGCCGACGATGCGCGCGCTACCGGGACACCAGGCATAGACCGCACCCCATGGACGGCCTTCTTCCCAAGAGGGGCACGATCGTGAGCGGCGTGATCAAGCTCCTTCCGCACGAGCCGCTCATGCCGTTGCTTCGCTATGGGCTGGTGGCCGGCATCGTCGGCTCTATGGCGCTGCTTCAGTATGCCTTGGGAACAACCTTGGAAGGGCACGTGTTCTTCATGTTTTTTCCTGCTGTCTTCTTCGCCGGCCTGATGCTCGACCGGTGGTGCGGGGTGTTCGCCGTCGGCCTGAGCGCGCTGACCATCGCGTGGTTCTGGCTTGAACCGCTCGGCACGCTGTGGATCGCCAACGCCGGAGACGCCCTCGCCCTGCTGCTGTTCGTGATCGGCGGCCTGATCGTCGCCACGGTTACCGAAGCCCTCCATGAATCGCTGGAGACGCTCCACAGGGTCCGCAAGGAGAGCGAGGTCCTCGTCCAGGACATCCACCGCCGCATCCGCAGGGACGTGCAAAGCGTGTCGCCGCTGCGCCGGCAAGGGAAAGGGCGCACATCGGACAGCGATGCCGTCGACCGGGCCGTGGAGCGCATCGGCATCCTCTGCCGTGCCTACACCTGCCTGCGCCCGGATCAGAGGGGCGTGACCATTGACGCGCGCAGCTTCATCGTGGGGCTGGTCGAGGATCTGGGGCTGGCCATGGCCGGCGTGCGGCCGATCATCGTGCGGGCGGCGGCCGAGGACGCCGAACTCGGCATCGACTGCGGGGTCAGGCTGGGCATCATCATCAACGAACTGGTGGCCGAAGCCTTCAGGCACGCCTTCCCCAGCACGGATCTGGGACACATCGACGTCACCTTCCGGCGTGAGGATGACGAATACGTGCTGACCGTCGCCGACAACGGCATCGGGGTGACCGAACTCGTGGACGAGGATGGCGCGGAATACGCGCTCGCGCAACGGCTCGCCCTGCAGCTCGAAGGATACCTCGACGTGCGGAGCGAGCACGGGGTTCGGGTGTCGCTGCGTTTCCCCCTCCGCGCCGCTACGGCGGCGTGAGGGGGGCGGATGGGGCCGCCCCGATGCGGCCGTGGCCTCAGGTTCCGAGGTGCTTTTTCAGGAACGCGATGGTGCGCGAATGAGCGAGTTCCGCCTCGCCGCCGGAGTTCCCGCCGCCCACGCCCGACGGCGCGCGCCGGATGCCGCCGTCGAACACGGCGCCCTCGTAGACGTAGGTTTCGTGCGGCACGCCGGCCGTGTCCGGCACCTCGCCCAAGGCGCGGTCGGCCGCCTTCCTGTGCAGGAGCACCGGCACACTCACCGTGCCGCCGGCCGGCGACGTGCCGGGTGGGGGATCGAAGGCCACCACGGCGTCGAGGGCCGGGGCGCGCGACGCGAGCCGGATCGCCAGCCCTCCACCCCAGCCGAACCCCACGGCGCCGATCTCCCCGGTCGCGAAGCGATTACCGGCCAGATAGGTCATGGTCGCGAGCAGGTTCTGCGCCACGTCGTCGAGGTTCAGGCCGTCAATCATGGCGCGGGCGCGTTCGGGGTCCTTCGGGGTTCCCCCCAGAGGGGCGAGAAGGTCCGGAACGATGGCGACGAATCCGGCAGCCGCAAACCGCCGGGCCAGATCCTCGTAGAAGGGTGTCAGGCCCCGGTCGCCGTGGATCACCATGACACCCGGCGCCTTGGCCACGTCTCCCCGTCGCACGACGAACGCACGCATGGTTCCCGTCGCCCCGGGATAATCGACCGTCTCGGCGGCGAGGGCCGGGTCGGCATCGGCGCCCGCCGCCGGGTCGAAGACCCAGGCGGATCCCAGCGCGATCCCGCCCAGGAGGCAGGCCGACCGTTCCAGAAATACCCGGCGCGTGTGACCGGTGGCGGCTGCGGGGCCGCGGTGGCTGCCGGTGTACCGGATCACGGATGCTCCTCCATTGCTGTGCCGACCAGGGCCGGTCCGCGGACCGCCGGCGGAAAACCTCCCTCTGGGCAACCCTCCCGGCGGCGAGCGGTTCCCGGCCCACCTGCGGTGCAGGCCCGTTGCCCCGGGGGCCGGACGCGAGGGAATTGTTGGGCGCGGATCTCGTTGGCCTGGCATACGGCCGAACCGAACTAGGGAGGTTTCGATGCTTGCCCGACGTCTCTTCACCGCCTGCGGCGCCCTGGCGCTGGCCACCGCCGCGCCGGTCTTCGCCCAGCAGTCCGGCGCCCAGCAGCCCGGCGCCGCCACGGACCGGGAATTCGTGATCAACGCCGCGCTGAGCGGCATGGCCGAGGTGCAATTCGCCCAGGCCGCTCAGGAAAAGGCCACCGCCGGCCCCGTCAAGGAATTCGCCGCGCACATGCTGGACGACCACCGCAAGATCAACGATCGCCTGCGCCAGCTCGCGCAGAGCGAGGGCGTGCGGCTGCCCGACAGCATGAACGCCGCCGACGCGGCACGGCTCAAGTCGCTCAAGCAACTCGACGGGGTCGCCTTCGACTACCGCTACATGGGCGGCCAGGAGGAGGCCCACGAGAACGCCGTCCGCCTGTTCGAGGAGGAACTGGCCAACGGCAAGGACCCCGAGGTCCAGAAGCTGGCCCGCGAGACGCTGCCGACCCTGCTCAACCACCTCATGAGCGCCAAGGTCATCAGCTACGATCTGGCCCGCGGCAACCCCCGCCTGTCGCAAGGCGGGCCGATGGAAACCACCGGCAGCGCCGGATCCACCATCGTCACGCCGCAGGCCCCATCCGGTACGCCGAAATAGTCCGCCGGGCGCGACGCCGGGGAACCGCGGACGGCGCCCGCAGTTGGCCCGGCGGGGCGCGCCTCCCCCGCGCCCCTTTCTGAACCCGTAGCCCGAACCCAAAGAACACAGAGGAGGGACAGTCATGAATCGGCTTCTCGTCACGACCATCCTGGCGGCGGGACTTGCTTCCCCCACCGTCCTCGCCCAGCAGTCCCCGTCGTCCGGGGCAAACCCGCCCGCCCCGACGCAAGGCCGGAACCAGACCCAGGCCCAGGCGGCCAACGTTCCGAACCGCATACAGCTGACCTCGGCCAGCGCCATCGCCGGACAGCGGGTGCTCGATCCCATGGGGCAGGAGGTCGGCGAGGTCGAATACCTCCTGATCGACCCGCAGACCGGGAACGTCCGCTACGCGCTGGTCGGCTCCGGCGGCGTCTTCGACATCGGCGAGGACGTCACGCCGGTGCCGTGGTCGAGCCTCACCGTCACGCCGGGCGAAAACTACGGCGCCGTGACGCTCCATTCCGATCTCGACAAGCTGCGCCGGGGGCAGCGCTTTTCCCGCGGCGACATCCAGAGCCTGACGGAGCCGGCGCTGGTCACGCGGATCTTCGAATACTACGCGCCCCTTCCGAACAATCAGATGTCGGGGGGCCAGATGTCAGGGAGCCAGAATTCGGGGGATCAGGCATCGGGCAGCCAGGGCTCAGGCTCTTCGTCTTCGGGAACGCAGCAGCAGGCGGCGGGCGGATCGGGTGGCGGCGGGCCGGACCAACGGACGGCATCCTCCCCGCAGGGACAAGGCCAGCCGGCCCAGAACCAGCCGTCACCCGGACAGCCGATGATCCTCGTGGGACGCGAGTACGTCACCACCCTGGCGCCGCCGGCACTCATCTCGCCCAACGAGATCCGCGGCTCCACCGTTTTCGCCCGGACCGGCGAGGACATCGGCGACATCGACCAGATCATGATCGACGTGCAGCGCGGGCAGGTGCCCTACGTGCTGGTGGGACGCGGCGGCTTCCTCGGCATCGGCGAGGACTGGGTGGCGGTACCCTTCCAGGCCCTGTCCTGGTCGGCGACGCAGGAAGGCTTCATCCTCAACGCCAGCGAACAGCAGCTTGAGGACATGGAGGTGCTGCCCAAGGAGAACCTGCCGGCCCAGGTGCGCACCAGCGACCTCAAGAAACTCTACGACCACTTCGGCGTGAAGCCCTACTGGAGCAAGCAGGGCTGACGTGCGCGGATGGAGACGCAGCGCACGGCCTCGGACCGTCCCGGTTCCACGGCAAGCCGGTGAGCCGGGGCTCCACCGGGGTTCGGCGCCGCGGCGGCATGTCGCCGGGGGGACGGCGTCCGGCGTCTGTGCCGGGGAGGAGTGGCAGGGACACCGGACGCCGCCGGCCCACCACACGCTCCCCAGCCGGCCGTCCGGCGCCCGGTGCCACCGGGCGGGAGGAGACACACCGCACGACCGGGACGCCGGACGCCGGCGAAACCGCTGCGGCGACCCGAGGCGCAGCGGCGGGAGGGGTGATGGGTTCGGGTGCCATGCCGGGCCCGCCGTTGGCAAGCGGCTCCACGGCCATGGCGTGTTCACGTTTGGAGACGCTCTCCTGGATTCGCGGCGCCGGTTCCGGGGGACGACGACCGTCCGCCCGCCATACGGGCATGCGCCGCGTCGCCTCGTGGTTCCGCAGTTCGGTGCGGGCGCGGGACAGGCGCGAACGGACGGTGCCGATGGACACGCCCAGCGCCTTCGCGGCCTCCTCGTAGCTGAGGCCGTCGAGCACGACGATGCGGATCAGCTCGCGATGGTTGGGCGACAGCCGGTCCATGGCCTCGCCCGTTTCGCGCAGCATGACCGGCCACACCTGGGCCGGCGCCGTGCACGCCGCGTCCTCCGTCAGCTCGGTCTGGCAGACGCGCCGTTCGCGCTGGTGCTGCGTGTAGTGCAGGTTCTTCATGATGGTGACCAGCCACGCCTCCAGGTTCGTCCCCGGCGCGAACTTGTCGCGGTTGCGCAGCGCGCGCTCCACGCAGTCCTGGACAAGGTCGTCGGCGTGCGCCGGACCCCGCGCCAGCCGGCGGGCGAACCGTTGCAGTTCGGGCAGGCTCCGCACCAGGTCGCGTTCGAAGTCGAAGGACATGGCTTTCCCCTGTCTGTTTTCCGAAAGCCCGTCGCCATGCGCCAGCGGAACTCGGGCCGGCTTTGCGCGGGCGCCGGCGCCGCGGACACGGCTCCGCCCGGCCCGAGGCCCACGGCCTTCAGGACATTTCGCCGTTGCATAAAGGCGTCTCTCACGCCGCCGCGGGGCTAAGCCCCATCCCTTCGCAGGAGCGCTTCGGCACCCTGCGGTATCGGCGGTCGTCGGTGTTGTCTATTGTCCCAGAAGCTAGGCCCACCAGCCTGGGCAGACAATTTGACTTTGGTTTAGCGGTTCGGGGTTTAGCGGTTCGGGGCTTCGCGGTTCGGGATTCCAAAACGCCAGGACCGGCCATCCGACGATCGTCGGCGGCTTCCTCCATTTCCCGGCGGACTCCCCTGCCCCGGCACGGTTGGAAGGTGGTGAACACCGATACGCGGGGAGGATCCCTTCATGCCTCTTCGGTTGCTCCTGCCCACCCTGAGCCTGGTCGGCTGGGCCTGCATCGCCGCCGGCGTGGCGCTGGCCAGCGCGGCGTTCCTGTGGCCGGCCGGCGGCTGGCCGGCCGCGGCCGTCGCGCTCACGGTGTTGGGAGCGGGCGTGGTCGCCGGACTGATGCTGATCGGCTTCGCCGCGAATCTCAGGCTCATAGCCACCCTCCTTGAGCGGGTCGACCGGGCCGCGCCACGGCGCGACGGCGGCTGACACACCCGTCCGCGCCCTCCCCCTCCGGCCGGATGGTCATCATCATGCCGATGGGCATCGGCGCGATCCGGGGCGCCGTGCCATTCGACGTCACGGCGACCGGGATGAGCGTGGCTGCTCGACCGCCACGCTACGCCGCCGCAGCAGGCGGCGTAGCGCCCGGACATACAGGGACCAGCGCGCCCCAGCGGGCTGGCCCCCGACGGAACACTCGGCCTTGTCCAAGGCATCTTCCAAAAGCGCGTCGTGCAAGGGGCGGAAAACCAGGGGCCAGCTGAGTCGCGCCGGTCCGACCGCCACCATGTCAAGGGTGTGCACCAGACGAACCCCGCCGCCGTCCGCGCTCTCGACCGAAAACCCGTGGGTGCCGACGAAGCCCGTCGGCGCGCTGAAGCGGAACACGATGGACCGCCCGGGGTCGTACCGCTGGATTGTGTAGCGGACCGGGCCGTGGCCGCCCTTCGCCCCAACCGCCAGCGGCTTCTCGAAGCGCATCGCTGGCCATCGTTCCCAGGGCCAGAGGCGGTCCCCATCGGAAGCGAGCCCGTCGATCAGCTCCCCCGCAACGCCCAAGGACGTTGGCAACATTCGGGAATGGACGTTCCGCACGTTCACGTTGATGCGTCCCCGTCATTTCGGTTGGCCGATACCGTGGTCCTGCTCGTTCTCGCAGCACCGCTGGTGCTCTTGGTATTGTTGAAGGCGGTCGGAGGTTCGGGTGCGGTTCCGCACGGCGCCTGACGGCACCGATCAGGATGCCAACTCCCCCAGAAATGCCGCGCAGTGGCGCGCGGAAAGCGCCGGCGCTTCCACAATGGGAACGTGCCCGATGCCGTCCAGAATGACTTTCCTGCTCTGCGCTATCCTGCTTCGCAGCAGCTCGGCATCATCCGGGTGGACGACGCGATCCGCGGATCCCCACAAGATCAGCGTCTTTTGGGTAATTTGCGGCAGAATATCCGCCTGATCCAGGTCCTGAGCGGCATCCAGGATGATCTTTTCCTCGATATCGCGGCGCGATATCTTCTCATCGGCAAGCACGCTCAGGAACATGCCCGGAATATACGGGGGCTTGTTCATCCCCCATTCGATGAGGGCTTTGTAATCCTCCAGGGTCTGGATGCCCATCATGGGATGGACGCCGGTGCAATCGAATTCGCGACGCAGCTCGCTGGGTGTGCTTTCGGCACCCCCGGCACCGATCAGGATCAAGCTGCGCACCCGATCCGGCTGCGCATGCGCCAGGCGCATGGCGATGGCGGCCCCCATGGAATGCCCCACGAGATGCAGCGTGTCGACCTCCAGCGCATCCATGAATTCGCGCACGTACCGCGCTTGCTGGCCAATCGTGTAGCTGAGATCCGGATTTCGGACGCTCTCCCCGTGCCCCGGCAGGTCGGGAACAATCACGCGGCCCTTGTATGGCAGGTGCTTCACGAAGCGACACCAGCCGTTCTTGTCGGCGCCGGCTCCGTGAAGCAGCATGACAGATTCGTGCGCCGGCAAGCCCGGCTTCTCGAAATAGGCAATGTCTCCGAAGCTGAGATGAACCTGCTTGGGCGACAAGCCGGCGCCTCGATACTCCGCGCGCAACGCCGTTCGCAGGAGTGATTTCTTGAAATCCGACCAGTGCCGATGGACAGAAGAGAGCATGCCCCACCTATTCCGGCTGCGGTCGCTGCAAAGCACCATGGAAGAAGGCGTGCAGCATCCCGGTGTAAAGATCGGCCAGGGCCGCCTCAGGCTCACGCAGCCATCGCAACATTGCCCCCAGCCGCAGGAAGATGATGTTTTCCGCAAGTGACTGTGCATCCAGCTCCGTACTGATCACTCCGTCTTCCTGTCCCTGCCGAATCAGCCGCAACGCCAGAACGGCAAATTCGTCGTTTTGAAATGGATCGGGATTTTCCTTAGCGTTGCTCAGGCGGTGGAAGACATAGGGCGCCACATAGCTCCGGTTCCGCTCGGCATAGCCGGCCTCCATGCGAAGCACGCACAGGAAGGCCTCGACGATGTTGGGCGCCTTCGACACGGCCTCCTGAACCGCGGACCGTCCCTGGATCTGGTCTTGCCGGAAGCGATAGGCGACCAGGGATTCCTTGGTCGGGAAATGCTTGTACAAGGTCCCGCGCGCGACGTCGGCGGCATTGGCGATCGCCTCCATCGTGACCTGCTCATAGCCGAACTGCTCGAACAGCCCCCACGCACGCTCCGCCACATGCCGAGATGTCTGTGCCAGCTTGCGTTCGCGCCGCCCGGCCGGGGCGGCATTGGCATGGGGGGTCGGGCTCATTGGGGGCACACCGGGTATGAACGATGTATTTTATTGTACAGTGTGCAGCAATTTCCGCAAGGGCCTCTCTTCCGGCTGGTCGGTGCATCGGGGCGAAGAAGCCCTCCAGCGCGGCTGCCTCTCCAACCAGGCCAGCCCCCGCCTTCGCGCGACGGCATGCGCACATGTGCAAGGCAATAGGTGGCTGGAATTGCAAGACATTCGCCGTCATCCCCGCGCAGGCGCGGATCCAGACTGAGTCACGACAGCAGCGACATGTGCCATAAGGCCCGCGGACGCGACCCGTGCCGACGTCCTTTGCAGGGCGCAATTCCCTGTTCGGCCAAGCCACCGGGACGGACAAAAAATGGGCGTGTGCGCCGGCTGGGGGCCGCCGGGCGCACACGCCGAAGGCAGGAAACGACACCGGGGAGAATCAGCGCATGGTGCTGATGGTCCCCGAGATCGGATCGAGTTGCACCGTCATCCAGCGGCCATCGCGGTGGCGCACGTCGGCCACGTAGTTCGTGCCCGCCTTTTGGAAGTTGCGCACCGCCGTGAAGCCGTAGCCGCTGAAATTGTTCAGCAGCGTGGTGGCCATCAACTCGCGCGGGATCTGGCCGGGGCCGCGGCGCTGGTCGCCGTCGGGAATCCGGTCGAGGTCGAGGAGAATGCGCCCCTGCGCCATCTGGCCGCTCGGCGCGCCGAAGTCCACGCCGCTGGACCCGCTCGTCTGGGCGAAAGCCGCAGGAGCCGCCATCAGGGTGCCGGCCATGACGGCCAGCAGACATGTCCGCTTCATCATGCTCCATCCTTTCCTGTGTGGGTACGGCCGCGCCAGCCGGGCGGCCTTCAGCGGTTCAACTCCGGTCAGGAGAGGCCGTTTCGAGGATGTTGATTACCGTCAACCGGCGTGGAACGGCCGACGGGCCATGGAGTTGGCCCGAGGAGACATCGGCGGACATCCGCGCCCCAGTTCCGATGACCGTGCGGCCCCGCTCTCAACGCCGTCCAAGCGAAAGGCAGATGCGATGAAACACCTGGCCATCAATCGGTTCGGCTGCCGGTTCGGCTGCGACCTGCTCGCCGGCCGCGACACCCTCGATTCCGCGGACACCGGCAATGTGACCGGAACGCCGGACGGAGCGGTCCACGCCGTTCCGTCCGGGCCCATTCACACAGCGAGAAAGGACGTCGCCATGCATTCATCGGCCACGCATTCCTGGATGATGCATTCCTGGATCGTGTTCGCCGCGTTCGGCGCGGCCCTCGCCCTGTCGGGATGCGCCGGACCTTCGACCGGCGCCTACCAGGCCGGCAGCGACGGCATCTACGACGAGGGAGGGCTTTACCAGCGCGGACTCAACGAGGGCGGCATCGACGAGCCGGGCCTCCTGACCGGCGGCGACGGCCGGATCGACGACGAATCCCTGTGACCGCCGCCGGCGCTCAACCCCGCAGATGGTCCTCGCGCAGGTGTGGCGCAGCGCGCCGATCACGCCGAACGTTCATTCCGCGCGCCCCACCGGCCGCCGTAAGCCCGGTGCCGGCCCGGGCCGCCCGTTCATGAAGGGCGCCGTCAAGGTTCATGCCCGGATCCCCGGCACCGGCCGACCACTTACTGGCGGACCACTTACTTCGACGGATCGGGGTGCGGCGGCAGCCCGACGGGCCCGTCCGCCAGTTTCGGCGGCGCCGGATCGCCGGCCGGATCGAAGCCGGGACGCTGGTAGGACTCGTCGCCCGTCTGCGGAATGCCTTCGTCGCGGTCCTCGGCGACGGACGTGTCGGCGGGCTCGCGCTCCCCGACGCCGATCTTCGCGCTGGTGGCCCCCGTGCCTGCGTCGTTCAGGCGCCGCATCGGCGGTTCGTCGACCACTTCGTCGACCACGTGGTAACCGGGAGGCTCGGGGGGCCGGGTGCCGTCGGCCACCTCGCCGGCCTGCGTACCCAGCATGTCCGGATTCACCGTGATGCCTGGCCCGTTCGAAGACTCGTCGCGCCGGGCGGCGGCCGCCGGGTTGGCCGGCGAAGCGAGGGCATCGCCGGCCGGGGTCCCGTATTGGCGCCCCAGGCTCGTTGCCGGCGCTTCCTGGGTCTGGGCTTCCCCGGCGCTTCTCGGCTGCGCCACCGCGGGGCCGACCGTCAGCAGCGCCGCCAGCGCCACCGAGGTTGCCGGTATGGATCTCATGATGGTTCTCCCGTGTGATGTCTCCTGTCAGGCGAATGCCCTGTGCGGACGCGCGTGGGCATGCCCCCGGAAAGGACAGTGTCGGCCATGGTCGGCACTCGACTGATGCCCGGCCAACTCGCTCGCCGCCGGCCGGTTCCGCGGAAGGCGATCGGCGGAAGGCGATCGGCTGTCCCGCCCCATTCGGGAAGGCCGCCCGCGGCGGCCCGTCTTCTCACCGCATCGCCGGCCGTTGCGGCGCATTCCCGGTGGTCGGGACGGACGCGGTCAGGATCGACAAGGCGCGGGCCAACTGCGGGTCGTCCATGGGCTTCGGCGGGAAGGGTGCCGGCTTGGCCTCGTCCATGGCGACCACCTCGTCCGGCATGATGCCGACCTCGTGGATCGAGGATCCGGCCGGCGTGAAGTAGCGCGCGGTCGTCAGCTTCAGGGCGCCGCCGCCGCCGAAGGGCATCACGCTCTGGATGATGCCCTTGCCGAAGGTCTTCGTCCCGACCACCACCGCGCGCCGGTGGTCCTTGAGGGCGCCGGTCAGGATCTCCGACGCCGACGCCGACTTGCCGTTCACCAGCACCACCATCGGCAGGCCGCTGGTCTCGTCGCCGGGACGCGCCGTGTAGGTGCGGTTGGAGTCGCGGTCGCGCCCCCGCACGGTGAGGATCGTCCCCTGCTCCAGAAAGGCGTCGGCCACCTTGGTGCTGGCGTTCACCAGCCCGCCGGGGTTGTTCCGCAGGTCGAGCACGAAGCCACGCAGGTCCGGGCCAAGCTGGTCCCGCAGGGTGCGGATGGCGGTGTTGACGCCCGCGTAGGTCTGCCGGTCGAACTTCAGGATCTGCAGGTAGCCGACCGCTCCGACCGCCGCCTGCCGGACCGACGGCATCCGGATCTCCTCGCGGACCACGGACACGTCGAACGGGGTGGGCTGTCCGTCGCGCATGACGGTCAGCGACACCGACGCGCCCAGGGGCCCGCTCAGCAACTGGCGCACGGTGGTCAGTTCGTGGCCGTCGACGGCCTGCTGGTCGACGGCAAGGATGACGTCGCCCAGCCGAAGCCCGGCGCGCTCGGCCGGCGAGCCGGGGATCGCTTCGGTGATGCGGACGCGGCTGCCCTGCGGTTCGTAGCGGATGCCCAGCCCGGCGAAGATGCCGTCGTTCTCCGCAGTCGTCCGGCGGTACTCGTCCGGCTTCAGGTAGGTGGAATAGCGGTCGCGCGCGGCCATCGCGCGGATGGCGGCGTCGACGAGCTCCTGGTCCGACAGGGGCTCGACGTAGCGGTTCTTGATCTCCCGCAACGCCCGCACGAAGCGCTCGACCGCCTCCGCCTCGCTGCGCTGGGACACGGTGGCGTGCGCGTGTTCGGCCGACGACTCTTCGGCGAAGGCCTCCCGGCTTAAGGTGACGATGGCTGGAGCGAGGAGCAGGGCGCACAGGGCGGACAGGGTGGACAGGCGCTGGATCAAGGCGGCGGTCTCGCGTCGGTCGGATCAGGGTGCATCCGGCCGCAAGGTGCCGCCAGACTGGTTAATTTTCAATTAACCATAATGCCCCAACCATCCACGACGCAAGATGCGCCGGCCCGCCCGGGTACCGGTCGGTGAGTGGGTGACCCGCGGCGCCGTCCGGGTGGCCGTGCGCCGCGGGCATTGGGCTACTGCGACTTGCCGCCCTGACTGGAGCCCGAGGGGCTGGAGCCCGACTGGTTGCCGCTCGATCCGGTCATGGCGCTCGACGTCGGGTCGATCATCATGGTGATCTGGTCGCCGCTCTTCGTCTTGCCGGTCGCCAGATAGGCGGCGTCGAGGATCTGCACGTTCGTGAAGCCGCCCTTCGTCAGGTCTTCGCGGACCTGCTGCTGACCGCGCAGGGCCGTCTGCTTCGCCGCATCGCCCTGCTGACCGCTGGCCGAGCCCGCCGAGGCCGGGTTGGGCGGATCGACCACGAAGGTGACCTGCTCGCCTTCCTTGGTCACGGCACTGACCAGATAGGCCGCGTTCAGCGTCTTCACATCCTGGATGCCGGCCTGCTTGAGGGCGTTCTCGACCTCCTTGTAGCTTCTGGTGGACGTCTGCTGGCTCTGCTGGCTCTGCTGGCTCTGCGCCAGAGCCATCGACGGCATGGACATCGCCAGCGCAACGGCGGAAACAAAAAGGACACGCATCGCTTTCCTCCACGTCAACTGGTGTTCGGCCGCTCCGCCGGAGGGGTAGAGCGGCCACTGCCAGGTCAACTCGGACGCCGAAGGGGCGTTTCCAGAATTTTGCCGCCTCGCACGCCGTTCGGGCCTCAGCCGCCTTCCCTTACCCCCAGTGTTCACTGGCTGACGCCCGAATCCGGCAGGGACCGCCGCGTCACCCCCGGCCCCATTCCGGGACGGTTGGGCGAGATGGTTTCATTCTCGCGCGGGAAGGCGGAGGAGTCGCTGGCTCCGGAACCGGCCCGGCTCGGATCGTGCAGAGATCCCCGCGTCGCGCCCCATCCCATTCCGGGGCGGTTCGGGGAGATCGTCGGGTCCGGCTCACGCACCTGGCCATACTGCTGGACATTGGCATCCGGGGTCGGCGCGCCCGGGACGCTCCCGGTCTCCGGCAGCGATTGGCGCGTCGCCCCCTGCCCCATGCCCGGCCGGTTCGGCGAGATGGTCTCGCGGTCCACCGACGACGAGCCGCTGGTCCCCTCACTCATCAAACCGTTCGAGCAACCGGCAAGCAATGCCGCCACGGACGCAACTGAAACGATCAGAAGGCGCATCACTGTTCTCCTCTCCCGAAAATTTGGGTGACCGCCAGCGCAATCCGGAACGGATGCGACTTTACGGAACGGCCACGCCGATACAATTCGTCAACTCGGCGCGACGTCACTGGTTCCTCGCCTCTCGATCATGTGAAGCAGCCGCTCTGCGCAATCCCGACGGGAACCGTGGGCGGGATGCCGGGCCAACGGCAAAAACCCGGCATGCGAGACGGCGAGAGCGCCGCCGTCCGCACGCCGGTTTTCAACGCCGCCCCCGGGTGTCCGCCAGCCTACTGGCGGGCGGGCTGCCCGGAATTGCCGGACTGGCCGGTGTTATCCTGCTGGCGGCCCAGATTGAGCGCCGACACCGTCCTGGAATCGAGTTGGCCCGTCGCCTCCAGGCCCTGGCTCTGCTGGAAGTCGCGCAACGCGCGGCGCGTATTGGGGCCCCAGATGCCGTCGACGGCGATGTCGCTGCCGTTGCTGTTGAGAGCCTGCTGGATGTTGCGGACCCGCTGCGGACTCAGCGCCTGGGGCGCCCCTCCGGACGTGCCGCGGTCGCTGGACTGGGTGGCGGATTGGCCGCCGGTCGAACCGGATCCGCCACCGGTCCAGTCCTGGACCTTCGTGCCGAGGCCTTCGTCCATCGCCATACCGGTACCAGCACCGGCCGCGCCGCCGACGACCGCGCCGACCGGGCCGCCCACGACGGCGCCGGCCGCGGCACCTCCGAGGCCGCCGGTCGTGGCCCGCTGCGTGTCCGTGCTGCCGCATGCGCCGAGCGTCAGGAGCATGCCGGCACTGACAATCATCATTGGAAGCTTGAGCATGGCAACCATCCTTGTTCCGTGGTTTGGTTTCCAGTCCGGGATGACTCCACCCGGACGGATGCGCGTCGCACACCACGCCACTTCGGGCGGGGACTGCCCGGGCCGCACACCTCCAATAATCGAAATTCCAGTCAACGGTTCCTGGCAGCCGGGAATCCTCCGGTCGCAGGCGGGGTTGCGCCCAACGCCCATCCACCACGCAATGACGGGTTCGGAGCATGCCGACCTGGGCGCTGTCGGCGGCGTCAGGCCGGGTTCGACGCCGCGCGGCTTCGCCCGTGCCGTGGACGGCGCCGCCGCTGGATCGTCTGCTTACAAACGTTAATGTTTGCATGACGTTACATGGGTTATCGAGGCGGATACACGTGCATGTGGGCTTTCGCCTGAGGCGAACAGGCGAATGACTCGGCGCCGGCTGTGCCAATTTCATCGTGCCGGCTCGCATGCGCAGCATTTGCCTTGACTGCACGGGATTGCGCAGGCGAGATGGTTGGCGCTTTCGGATTAGGCCTGGGGATCAGTCATGCGGGGGAAGTGGGTTACGGCGCTCCTGGTGACGGCGACGATGGCGGGCGCGGCGCACGGTGCCGCGGCGGCTGAACGCCTCCCAGCCGGCGACACCATCGAGCTGTGGTCCTGGCGTGGGCAACCCGCCGTGCAGGATGTGGCGCCCGCCCCGAAGCACGCCCGGCTGACCGACACTGTGCAGTCCGGCCGGTCGTCGGATCTGCGGGTCATCTCCGTGGCCACGGCGCCCGACGCCCCGACCAAGCCGATGCCGGACCACAAGGCCACCCAGATGCTGTCCACGCCGATGCTGGCGATGCCGAACGACGACCTTCCGGACGACGTCAAGTCGGCCTGGGGCTGCCTGATCGGCGGCACGGTGGGCACCGGCGTCGCCCTGGCGGCCAACGCCGAGAACCTGATCAACGTGATCGCCGGCGGCATCGTCGCCCCGGCCAGTCCGGCGGTGCTCGCCATCGGCCTCGCCGGCGTGGTGTTCGGCACCTTCTGCACGATCGGGCAGGCGTTCACGCCCCTGTACGTCCATTACCTCGGCACGCCGGCCGACGGCCAGCCGCCCAAGGAAGTGGCCATGTCCAACGCCCGCCCGCCGGCGAACCGCCCGCCGGACGTGGTCGTCAACCTCTCCGGCCGCCGGTAGGAGGAGCCGCGCCGGGCCGCCTTCACGGCGCCCGGCCGCCCGACAGGGTCATCGCCACCGCCTGCGCGCGTGTGCCGATGCCCAGCTTGTCGTACAGGTTCTTCAGGTGGAACTTCACCGTGTGCACGGAGATGCCAAGCTCCCGCGCCAGTTGCGCGTTGGTGCGGCCGCTGGCCAGCGTGTCCAGCAGCACGCGCTCGCGCGCCGTCAGCGTGTCCAGCGGGTTGTCGTTCAGCGAATGCACGTCGATGAACGGGAAGGCCATGCGCCCGGCGGCCACCGCCGCGCAGATGTCGAGCAGCCGTTCCGGCGGTTCGGACTTGCTGCAAAAGCCCGCCGCCCCCAGCGCCATGGCCGAGCGCACCACCGTGTTGGCGTCGATGCCCGTGTAGACGACGATCCGCGGCCCGCCGGGGCGCCCCTTCAGGCGCTCCAGCACGCCGCGGCCGTTGACGAAGGGCATGTCCCAGCCGATGACGCCGACGGCGAAGGGGAAGCGCTGGCAGGCCTCCAGGAACCGCTCCCCGTCCGTCGCCGTGGCGAGCAGGTTGAAACGCTCATCCTCCTCGAACAGCCTCACGAGCGCCCGCGTCACCAGCGGGCTCTTGTCGGCGGCCACCACGTCGATCATCGCGCACCTCGGTCGGCATTGGGGGGCGGCTGGGAGTTCAGATCACTCGGCGCGGACCGGAACCGGCCGGCGCATCACGAGGCGGCGGGCCAGCAGCCCCAGGCCCAGGCCGGCACCGTGCAGCAGCGCCGTCGCCGCCAGGAAGCCCGCGCCATAAACCAGACCGGACGCGTCCACCGGCATCTCCGCGCCGTGCGCGAAGCCGTGGAACAGCGCGAACCAGCCGGCCAGCGCCACGCCCACGCCGGCCGAACGGCCCCACGGCAGGACGCACAGCAGGCCCAGCACGACGACGGACGCCGCGATCATCGGCTCGACCAGGGGGACCGGCGCGCCGGCCACGCCCAGCGCGGCGCCGGCCGCCATCATGGCGACGAAGGCCAGCGGCACGGTGACCAGCGCCCGGCCGCCGATCACCGCGGCGTAGACGCCGACCGTGACCATGGCCATCAGGTGGTCGAGCCCGGTGACCGGGTGCAGGAACCCGTGCACCAGCCCGGCCACGTCGGCAAGGCCGGTGTGGGCGTGGCCGGTGTGGGCCAGGGCCGGCGAGGCCAGCAGGGCCAGCGAGAGGGCGGCAAGGGCGGTGCGGCGGGTGGGCGTCATGGCGGTGTCTCCCAAGGATGGCGGTGAGTGGGTTCGTTGATTCGTCAATGCCGGCGCTGCAGGTGGTCGCGGGCGATGCCATAGCGGTCGAGCTTGGCGCGCAGCCCCATGCGGGACAGGCCCAGCTCGTCCGCCGCGCGGCTCTTGTTCCAGCGGCAGCGCACCAGGGTTTCCAGGAGGATGCTGGCCTCCAGCCGTTCGATGCGCGCCTTCAGCGGCCCGCCCAGCGCCAGCGCCTCCACGTCGATCGACAAGGCGGCGGCGCCGTCCGGCGCCGGCGCTGCGGTCTTGGCGGACGCGGCCCCCCGCAGCACGTGCGGCGACAGCAGCTCGGCCCCCAGCCGCTCGCCCGGTGCCAGGATCAGCATGCGGGTGACCTCGTTCTGCAGCTCGCGCACGTTGCCGGGCCAGTCGTGCGCCTCCAGGCAGGCCAGCGCCTCGTCCGTGAAGCCGGCGGCGGGCTTGCGGTGGGCGGCGGACAGCCGTTCCAGGATGTGCTGCGCCAGCACGCGCACGTCGCCGCGGCGGTCGCGCAGCGGCGGCATGGTCAGGTTGAAGGTGGAGAGGCGGTAATACAGATCCTCGCGGAAGCGGCCGTCCCGCACGTCGGCCACGAGGTCGCGGTGGGTGGCGGCGATCACCCGCACGTCCACCGTCCGCGCCTCGTTGGAGCCGACCGGGCGGATCTCGCCCTCCTGCAGGAAGCGCAGAAGCTTGACCTGGAACGCGGGGGAGATGTCGCCGATCTCGTCCAGGAACACGGTGCCGCCGTCCGCCTGCTCCAGGAGGCCCACGCGGTGGGCATGCGCCCCGGTGAAGGCGCCCTTGCGGTGGCCGAACAGTTCCGATTCCAGAAGCTGGTCGGGGATGGCGCCGCAGTTCTCGGCGAAGAAGGGGCGGTCGCCGCGCGGGCTGCCGTAGTGGATGGCGCGTGCCAGCAGTTCCTTGCCCGTCCCCGTCTCGCCCAGCACCAGCACCGGCACATTATAGGCGGCGACCTGCGAGGCGACGGTGCAGACGGCATCGACCGGGCTGCCCTCGGCGCGGATCAGGCCGTCGAAATGGTACTGCCGGCGCACGCGCTCGCGCTGCGCGTCCAGGCGCTTCTCGGCCACGGGGCCGGTCAGCTTCAACTCCATCGACAGGCGGTCGTAGTCGCGCTGGAGCTGGAACAGCCGGCAGCCGTTGCGGGCGGTCAGCAGCAGGTGGTCGGGGTGCCAGGGCTTGGTGATGAACTGGTGGATGCCGGCGTCGTTGACAGCGCGGATGATGTCGTCCGGTTCGGTGTAGCCGGTGATGACGATGCGGATGATGTCCGGCCATCGCTCGCGCACGCGGGACAGGAACTCCACCCCGCTCATCTCCGGCATGCGCTGGTCGGAGAAGACCACCTGGATCCACTCGCTCTCCAGGACGCGCAGCCCCTCGTCGGCGGAGAGCGCGGTGTGAACGTCGAACTCCTCCTCCAGCAGACGGGCGATCACCTGCACGGACAGCGGTTCGTCGTCGACGACCAGGATGGCGGGGCGGGGGGCGGGGGCCATGACGTCACTCGGTGCCGTTCGGGGCGCCGTTCGGGGCGGCGAGCCAGCCGTTGCGCACGCCCATCAGCCATGCCAGCCAGTCCTCCATGCCCTCGCCCGTGCGGGCGGAGACGTTCAGCACCTCCGCTTTCGGGTTGACGCGCGCCACCGCCGCGCGCAGCGCGTCCAGGTCGACGCCCAGGAAGGGGGCGACGTCCACCTTGTTGACGAGGACGAGGTCGGCGGAGGCGAACATGTCCGGGTACTTCACCGGCTTGTCCTCCCCTTCCGTGACGGAGAGGACGACGACGCGCTTGGCCTCCCCCAGGTCGAAGGCGGCGGGGCAGACGAGGTTGCCGACGTTCTCGATGAACAGCAGCCCGCGCTCCGGCAGCGCCAGCGACTCCACGGCGTGGCCGATCATGTGGGCGTCCAGATGGCAGCCCTTGCCGGTGTTGATCTGCACGGCCGGCGCCCCGGTGGCGCGGATGCGGTCGGCGTCCAGCGAGGTCTGCTGGTCACCCTCGATCACCGCCGCCGGCATCCAGCCGGCCAGCCGCTGCAACGTGGCGACGAGCAGCGTCGTCTTGCCCGCGCCGGGGCTCGACAGCAGGTTCAGCGCGAAGACGCCGCGCCGCTGGAACGCGCGGCGGTTCCCGGCGGCGTAGGCGTCGTTCTTGGAAAGGATGCCCTGCTCGATGGCGACCATCCGCGTCTGCGACAGCCCCGGCGCGTGCGCCCGCGCCGGCCCGGCGCCGTAGTCGTGATGATGATGCCCGTGATGGTGGTGATGCCCATGATCGTGATCATGGTCGTGATCATGCCCATGGTCGTGATCGTGATCCTGGTGGCGGTCACCGCCGTCCACCGATGCGCCCGAGCAGCCGCACACCACGCACATCACTCCACCTCCAGGTCTTTGATCGTCATCTCGGTGCCGCCGGTCGGCTGCATCCGCGCCCCGCCGCAGCGCGGGCATGGGGAGTGGCGTTCCTCGATCTCCACCGTCTCATCGCAGTCGAAGCACCACGCCCGGCCCGCCCGGTCCAGCACCACCAGTTCCGCCCCCTCGGCCAGCGAGCCGCGCATGACCACGTCGAAGCCGAAGCGCAGCGCCTGCACCTCCACCCCGGCGAAGCGCCCGATCTCCAGCCGCACGCGGCGCACCCTGGTGAAGCCGTTGCCCTGCGCCGCCTCCTCCATCGCCGTCAGCAGGCTTTCGCACAGCGCCATCTCGTGCATGGGATCACGCCTCCATGCGGCCGGCGGCGCGGGCCTCCCGCAGATGCGCGGGCAGTTCCGGTTCGCGGCCGATCAGGTCGGCGAAGGCGGAATCATCCACCTGTCCGTTCATGGCGGCGGCCAGCGCCGACAACGCCTCGCGGATCAGCCGGGCCTCCTCCGGGTCCAGGCGGTGGCGGGCGGCGCCGAGAAAGACGAGGACCCAGTCGCCGGGCGCGGCGTCCTGCACGAGCGCGATGTCGACGGCGTGGCGTTGGCCGTCGGCGCTGCATTCGGCGGTGAAGCCGTCCACCCTATCGACCAGCATGGGGATGCCGATGCACATCCGATCCTCCCTCGCGCGGCGCGCCGTTCGTTGTCCTGCGGTCTGCCGCCGCCATCGCTTGGTATCAATTTGCGTGCCAAACCAAGCTGGCCGGCAAACCGTTGGGATCGTTCAGCTTTTGTGACGAGCGGATGACGGCGCCGGGCAGGTATGGCAACAAGTCAGCCAGATTGGCAGCCATCCGGCAAGTTACTTTCCAGTAGCGGCGCGCGCAAAAAAAAGCCCGGCGCAGTCCGGGAAGGACCACGCCGGGCATGGAAGCGCCGGGCCGGGGAAGGTCGGACCCTTACGACGGGGTCCATTCCTCCGTGCCGGAATCCTCGGGGTCGTCGTCCACCATCCAGGGGCCGGACAGCCGGCCGTCGGCGGAGACGACCATCTCGCTGCGCGTCACCTCGCCGTCGGAGGTGGACTCGACCAGAAGGCGGTCGCCGGACAGCGTTCCGGTGCCCCGGAAAGTCTCGCCGTCGATGGTCCAGACGACGCGGTAACGGTTGCCGTCGCGCGTCAGCGCCACCGTCCCCCGGTAGGCGCTGCCGTCGGCGTTGGTGCCGCGGACCCGATAGCGCGAGGCGAGCGAGCGCACCTCCACCCCACCCGGCGCCGCCGCGGCCGACGGCATGCGGGGGGCGGTGGACTGCGGGCGGGCGGCCACCGGCACGCCGTTGACCAGGGCCGGGCCGACCGGCGAGTACGGCGGCACCGGCGGCTTCAACTGGTCGCAGCCGGCGACGCAGATCCGCTGCGCCGTCACCTGCCCGCCGCAGGCCGAATAGCATTCGTTGTAGACGCTCTTGCACTCATACTCGCGGTTGCCGCACATGTAGGAGTTGTCGAACGACGAAATCGACCGGTTCGGCTTCTCGCCGCGCTTCAGGGTGCGCAGGTAGGCGCGGTATTCGATCTCCGCCCGCCGCATGGCGTCCGCCTTGCAGTTCTGGTAAGCCACCTGCTGCGACGACTGGCAGTACATCCGGTTGTGCTCGCATTGCTGGATGCAGGCCATGCCGGCGTTGGTGGAGGGCGGCCGATAGCTGTACCGCGTTTCGATGGACGGGCCGCACGCCGTGACGAGCACGGCCAGGAGTGCGGACAGCAGCAGGGTGCGCAGGCTCTTCATTTTCCCGTGACTTTCCACAAGGCGCTCCACGGACAAAAGGCGGAGCCCTGGAATGGGGTCCGCCTCACGCTCTCCGGGTTCAAGACCGAAGGTCAATCCCAGGTAAAGCCCTCGTCCTTCATGTAGATGTTGTGGACCTTGCACCAGTCGACCGAGAACTTTTCGGCCTCGTAACCGACCCAGCTCACCCGGAAGGGCACCACGCAGGACCCGTCGTCGCTGCCCCAATCCATTTCGGCACTCTCACCCGGCTTGAGGGTGAAGTCGATCCAGTTCTTGCTCCACTTCCCACCTTCGTAGGTGCGGAAGCCGTTGATCACGTACTGCGACGACTTGTTGTGCAGATTGAACTTGTAAGAGTCACCGGCCACGGCCGGAAGAGCGCCGACGACGGCCGCGCCCACGACGGCAAGCGCCAGAACCAGCTTTCGCATGATACATGCCCCCAAGTAAAATTCCTTTGCGTACGAAGCCCCATCCGCAAAGGTACGATCACGTATTATTTAGCACCACGGTCCTGACCGGAAAAGCTGGAAAATAATTACTGAATTGAAACATGAAAATGCGCTCCATGCTCTGCACGTATTCCGGTACAATCACATGGAAAGGTGGTATGCAGCGTGGCCCGGGCGCGTCCCGGCGCGGGGGCACGATCGGGAAATCGACGCATGCGGAAACGGGCACGGCTGGCGTGGTCCCTGCTGGTGGCATTCGGGCTGCTCGCCCCGCGGGCGGCGCCCGCCGTCGTCGTCCTGGACAGCACGTGGCGCGAAGAAGGCGGTGCCCGCGGGCGCGAGGCCGCCGGCTTCGGCGCCCACATCCGGCTGGCGCGGGAGCCGCAGTTCCGCTCGCTGGTGGCCGTGTCCTACGACGATGGCGCGACCTGGGGCAGCGGCAGCGGCACGTGGATCGGCAACGACGACGCGCACGGTTACGTCCTGACCTCGGCCCATGTCCTCGAGGACACCGCCGCCAATACAGTGGTGGTCCGCACCGACGGCGGCACGATCCTGCGCGGAACCCGCGCCTGGATTCATCCCGGCTACAAGCCGGAGGGCGACTACACCGGCGTCGATGTCGCCATCCTCCGCCTCGCCCGGCCGGTCACCGACGCCGGCCCGCCCCCCGTTTTGTACTCCGGGTCCGCCGAAAAGGGCCGGACCATCACCTTCATGGGCTTCGGCACGCGCGGCATCGGCTCGGTCGGCGAGAACGAGCGCTACAACCGCGGGTCGGAAAAGGCCGCCGCCCAGGGGCTGGTGGAGGAGGCGGTGCCGCTGCGCCGGATGTCCGCCAAGGTGGAGGATCCCGGCAACTACCTGACCGTGTTCCTGCCGCGCGAGGACGGCGGCATCGAGAACCCGCTCGGCGGCCCCCGCCGCCCGGTCTCGCGCCTGGCGGGGCTGCTCGGCTCCGGCGACAGCGGCGGCTCGGCGTGGATGCCCTTGGGCGGCGGCTGGGTCGTCGTCGGCATCAACACCTCGGGCGACGGCGAGGCACAGTACGGCGACAACTCCTGGTTCGTGCGCGTGTCGGGGGTGCGGCCATGGATCGCTTCCGTCTTCTCCGGCGCGCGCTTCGCGGCCGACGGCGACGCGGTCGCGGCGCTGTCGCCGGTGCAGATGCCGACGGCCGCGCCGGTGGCGCTTGCCTCCGCCGCCACGCCCGGCGATGCGGCCGGGTGCCGCGTGCGCGAACGCCTGTTCGTCTTCTCGGACGAGGCGTGGTATCCGGCGGTGGTGCGCGGCGCCGGCGGCGCGCCGGGTGCCTGCCGCGTCCGCTTCGACGGCTATGGCGCCGACGAGGACGAGGTGGTCGGCGCCAGCCGCATGCTGCCCTGGAACGCCGACGGGCCGGGCGCCCCGCTCACCGCCTGCCAGCCGGGAGCGGCGGTGGTGGCCGAGACCGACGGCGTCTGGTATCCGGCCACCGTCCTGCGGGGAGGCACCAAGAGCTGCACCGTCCACTACGACGACGAGGAGGAAGAGGACGAGTCCCTGCCCTTCCGCCGGCTGCGGACGCTGCGCTGAACCGGGTGCATGGCCGGTCGCCGCGCCCGGCAGTGGCGGCGTGGCGCCCGATGCGGCATGGTGGCGGCACCCGATGCACTGGAGCGCCGCCGCCATGACCGACACCCCGTCCCCGCACGCGCACCTCCGCCCGGAAACCGTCGCGGCCGGCGCGCTCGGCCACGAGGACGCGGCGACCGGCGCCATCATCCCGCCCATCCACCCGGCGACCACCTACATGCGCGATCCCGACAACGCCTACAGCCGCGGCCGGGTCTACGCGCGCGCCGACAACCCCACCTTCGACACCGCCGCGCAGACGCTGAGCGCGCTGGAGGGCGGCGCCGACACGCTGCTGTTCGCGTCGGGCATGGCGGCGGCGACGGCGGTGTTCCAGGCGCTCGACCCTGGCGACCACGTGGTGGTGCCCACCGTGATGTACTGGGCCTTCCGCAACTGGCTGCACGGCTTCGCCACGCGCTGGGGCCTGCGGGTGGAGGGCGTGGACACATCGGACCTGGACGCGCTGCGCGCCGCCGTGCGGCCGGGCGAGACGCGGCTGGTGTGGGTGGAGACGCCGGCCAACCCGCTGTGGACCGTCACCGACGTCGCCGCCGCGGCGCAAATCGCGCACGCCGCAGGATCCCGGCTGGCGGTGGATTCCACCGTCGCCACGCCGGTGCACACCCGGCCACTGGAACTGGGGGCGGACGTCGTCATGCATTCCGCCTCCAAATACCTGAACGGCCACTCCGACGTGATCGCCGGCACGCTGACCACCGCGCGCAAGGACGAGGCGTGGGCGCGGATCAAGGCGGTGCAGACGCAGGTCGGCGGCATCATCGGCCCGTTCGAGGCGTGGCTGCTCCAGCGCGGCCTGCGCACCCTGTTCGCCCGCGTGCGCTGGCAGAGCGCCTCGGCCCGGACGCTGGCCGAGCGGCTGTCGGCCCACCCTGCGGTGGCGGAGGTGCTGTACCCCGGCCTGCCGGGCTTCTCCGGCCACGCGGTGGCGGCGCGGCAGATGCGGGACGGCTTCGGCGGCATGCTGTCGATCCGCGTGCGCGGCGGCACCGGGGCCGCCATCGCCACGGCGGCCAACGTGCGGGTGTGGCGCCGCGCCACCTCGCTGGGCGGCGTGGAAAGCCTGATCGAGCACCGCGCCAGCGTCGAGGGTCCGGGCTCCCCCGTGCCGGGCGACCTGCTGCGCCTGTCGGTCGGGCTGGAGGCGGCCGAGGACCTGTACGACGATCTGGCGGCGGCGCTGGCCGGATAACATGAAGCGGTTTGTGGCGCGGCTCACAGCGGCGGTTGCGGGGTGCGGGTAGGGTCCGGTCATCGACAACGCGCCGGGCCCGAGAGCCCCGCCCCACTCACCGGAAGGAACCACCCCATGATCCGCCACACCCTGCTCGCCGCCGCCGCCGTGCTGTGCCTGTCGGCCCCCGCCATGGCCCAGAACGTCGTCTCCGCCAACAACACCGCCGCCGGCATCGGCAACGTCGCCGTCCAGCAGGCGATGACCAAGCAGTTCGGCGGCGGCCTGTTCGGCGGCGCCAACACCGCCTCGATCAACAACACCGCGGCCGGCATCGGCAACGTCGCCAAGCAGGGTGTGATGACCGTGCAGGGCGCCGGCGGCGGGCGCCTGCTGGGCCTGCCGGGCGGCGCCAACACGGCGGTGCTCGGCAACACGGCGGCCGGCATCGGCAACAAGGCGGTGCAGCAGGGCATGGTCTTCCAGGGCGCCGGCTTCGGCACCGCCAACACGCTGGCCGGCCAGAACACCGCCGCCGGCATCGGCAACTTCGCCGGCCAGAGCCTGTTCTCCGTCCAGCGCTGACGCGAAACCACCGGCTGAAAGGAAGGGGGGCTGCCCGCAGGGGCGGCCCCCTTTTCCGTTACCTGCAACGTAATCGCCCGACCGCATCCCGGCCGCTACGATCGCTCCACCATTCCCAAGCAAAGGATGCCGACCATGCCCACGCTCGCCGTCGCCCACCTGCGCAACGTCACCATGGGTCCGGCCATCGTCGAATATCTGCAGCGGATCGACGGGACGCTGGCCCCGTTCGGCGGCCGCTACCTCGTGCACGGCGCGCGCCCCGAACGGGTGGAGGGACACTGGTCGGGCGACCTCGTCATCATCCGCTTCCCCGACCGGGACAGTGCCCGCGCCTGGTACGCCTCGCCCGCCTATCAGGCGATCCTGCCGCTGCGCACCGGCAACGCCGAGGGCGAGGTGATCTTCGTCGATACGGTGTCCGACGACCACCGGGCTACCGATATCCTGGGTTGAAGACGGGCCCGCGAAAAAATCCGGCGTGCCGTGTCGGATCCCAGCGGCGCCGGCCGTCCTTCGATCATCACCGACAAGGGAGCCCCCGATGACCAGCCCGACCGATGCCGTGACCGAAAGCCAGCCGCAAACCGCCCCCGAAGCGCGCGGCGGCGTGGTGCCCTACCTGCAGGTCGACGGCGCCGTGAAAGCCGCCGACTTCTACGCCCGCGCCTTCGGCGCCACGGAGGTCGCCCGCCACCCGGTGGACGAGCAGGGGCGGACCATGCACATCCACCTCTACATCAACGGCGGCTCGCTGATGCTCAGCGACGCCTACCCGGAATACGGGCACCCCTTGCAGGCGCCGCAGGCCTTCAGCCTGATGCTGCCGGTCACGGACATCGACGCGTGGTGGGAGCGGGCCGTCGCCGCCGGGGCGGAGGTCGTCATGCCGCTCCAGGTGATGTTCTGGGGCGACCGCTACGGCCAGCTCCGCGACCCGTTCGGCGTCACCTGGGCGATGAACGCGCCCGTGAAGGGCTGAGAAGCCGCGTCACGCCCCCTTGGCCGGCACGACCAGGGGGGTCAGCGCGGCGCGCAGCGCCTCGGGCAGCGACGCCGGGCGGCGCGTCTCGCGGTCCACATAGACGTGGACGAAGTGGCCGCAGGCCGCGGGCGTCGGGTCGTCGTTGCGGAACAGGCCGATCTCGTAGCGCACGCTGCTGTTGCCCAGCCGCGCCACCCGCAGCCCCGCCTCCACCCGCTCGGGGAAGGTGATCGGCGCGAAGTAGTTGCACGCCGTCTCGACCACCAGCCCGATGACCGGGCTGGACTCGATCACCAGGGCGCCGGCGTCGATCAGGTACTTGTTCACCACCGTGTCGAAGTAGCTGTAGTAGACCACGTTGTTGACGTGCCCGTAGGCGTCGTTGTCCATCCAGCGGGTCGGGATGGTCAGGAAATGGCGGTAGTCCGCCCGGCCTTCGGTCTTGCGGTCCACCATGCGACTCCCTCTTTCGACGGTTTGCGTTGCGCCCCTGGGCATACTCAGCAGTATGTCGGCGATGCGGGTGCTGTCCAGGCGGAATTGGCCGGGCTGGTGACCATCCGCACCGACGACGCCTCCGCCGCGGTCACGGTGGAAGGACGGCAGCCTCCGACCCACCCGTATGGCGTGTACCAAACCGTCCGCGACTCCCCGCCGCACGAGCATCCCAAATCGACTGCTGACCGGCGCCGCATTCCGTGCTGAACTCCCCGCCGGATCGAGAGACCGCGACCGTTCGGAGGGACATGACGACGCTGCTGTTGAGCCACCCGGACTGCCTGGAGCACGACACCGGAGAGCTGCACCCCGAATGCGCCGACCGCCTGAAGGCGATCACGCACATCCTCGAACATGAGGACTTCTTCTACCTGGCCCGCGACGAAGCGCCGGAAGCCAGCATGGAGCAGCTCCTGCGCGCCCATTCGCAGGCGCACGTCGACCGCGTGCTGGGATCGATCCCGAAGGCCGGCGACTATCACGAGTTCGATTCCGACACGGTCGCCTCCTCCGGCTCCGGCGCCGCCGCGCTGCGCGCCGCCGGCGCGGTGTGCGCGGCCATCGACGACGTGATGGCGGGCGGCAGCCGCAACGCCTTCTGCGCCGTGCGCCCGCCCGGCCACCACGCCGGGCGCGACAGTGTGGAGGGGTTCTGCCTGTTCTCCAACGCCGCCATCGGCGCGCTGCACGCGCGCGCCGCGCACGGGCTGGGGCGGGTCGCCGTCGTCGACTTCGACGTCCACCACGGCAACGGCACGCAGGAGGTGCTGTGGAACGAGCCCGGCACCTTCTACGCCTCGACGCACCAGCAGGACGCCTACCCCTACACCGGCGCCATGTCGGAGACAGGGCCGGGGGGCGGCTGCACGGTGGTCAACGTGCCCTTGCCGGCGGGCAGCGGGTCGGACGATTTCCGCACCGCCTATTCGGACATCATCCTGCCGCGCCTGCGGGACTTCGCGCCGGAGTTGCTGATCATCTCGGCCGGGTTCGACGGGCACGCCGCCGACCCGATGGCGCACCTGCGCCTGCAGGTCGCCGATTTCGACTGGGTGACGCGCCGTCTTCTGGAGATCGCGGCGGAAAGCTGCGGACGGCGCGTGGTGTCGGTGCTGGAGGGCGGCTACGACACGCGGGCACTGGCCGCGTGCGTGGCGTCGCACGTCCGGGTGCTGATGGATGCGTGAGTTTGAAGGGGCGCATGCGCCGCGCGGCGCCGTCGGAGGGGTGAATGCAGGCCGTTGAATGGACCCAGGCCATGTCCGTCGGATCGGACACGCTGGACGGGCACCACAAGATGATCGTCGATTGCCTGAAGCGACTTGGGCCGCTTCTGGGCCAGCAGGGCCGCGAGGACGAGATCAGGGCGGTGCTGGCGACCCTGGAGGACTTCGTGCTGGTCCACTTCAGCGAGGAGGAGCAGCAGATGCGCGCCGCCGGCTATCCCGACTGGCGCAAGCACAAGGAACTGCACGACCAGATGTACGACGTGGTCTTCAACCTGAAGTCCGACGTCGAGCACGGCCGCGTGCCGGAAGCCGCCAAACTGCACGCGCTGATCTACGACTGGCTGATCGAACACATCATGGGCGAGGACCGCAAGTACATGCCCTTCCTCGAACACCCAGCCCCCGCCGCCGGCAGCACCTGGACCCGTTCCAACGGCCGGAAGTATTGAGGAGCCCGGACGTTGGGTTTTCAGCTTCGCCTCAACCCAACCTACGCGAGACGTTCCTGTAGGTTGGGTTGAGCGTCAGCGAAAACCCAACGTCCGCCGCCTCCCGAAACGGAATCACGCCGCCACCTCGGCAGCCGCCTCGGCGTGCTCGTCCGGGGCCTCGAACTTGTAGCCGCGGCCATAGACGGTTTCGATGTACCGGCCGCCGCCGGTCGCGGCGGCGATCTTCTTGCGCAGCTTGCAGATGTAGACGTCGATGACCTTGTCGAGCGGGTCGGTGCCGGTCAGGCCGTAGACCTCGCCGTAGACGTGCTCCTTCGACACGACGCGGCGGTGGTGGGCGGCCAGCACCGACAGGATGGCGTGCTCGCGCTGGCTGAGGCGCAGGCGCTCGCCGCCGTCCACTTCCGGATCGCGGCCGTCCAGATAGACGGTCAGCCGGCCGACCTTGACCATGTTGGACGCCATGCCGCGCGAGCGGCGGCGCGTCGCCTCGATGCGGGCGCGCACCTCGGCGCTGACCACCGGCTTCACCAGCACGTCGTCCGCCCCGGCGCGCAGGATGTCGACCGTGGTGGTGGCGCAGCGGCGTTCGATCAGGCAGACCACCGCCGTCGTCACGTTGGCGGCGCGCAGCATGGCGACGCACTCCGCCGGGGTCTCGATGCCGCCCAACACGACCGCATCGTACGTCAACGCGTCGGCCCCCTGCTCGTGCACGAGGGCCTGCAGCGCCCGCCAGTCCATCCGGTCGAAGGTGATGTTCCCGAGCGTCAATTGCCGGCCGATGGCCTCGGCGATCAGGTTGTCCGGTTCGATCAGAACAGCGCGCATGGGGTTCTCCGCCAGATCCAAGGCAAGATGATTAATCGCCGTATTTTAAGAAACTTGCCTTGGTCACACTCTTGTCACAGCAGTAAAGAACCAATCCCGTCACGCACTGTCAATCAATAGAGTTAACACGAACAGCATAAACGGCGCTTTCCTTTAAGCGCGCTTTAACAGGCGTTAACACGCCTCCGTTTGGATGACTTTGTTTCGAAAATCGAAATATTTTTGAACGAGCAGCCCCTACGCCGTCGTGTCCGCGCGCAGCTCTTCGTCCAGGTCCAGCCAGGCACCGATTACCGGTCCGATGGTGAGCGTTCCGGTCAGCCCGGCGTCCGCCACGGCGCCGGCGAAGCCGGCGTGCAATTCGGCCAGCAGCGGGGCCGGCAGGCCGTCCGCCGTCTGCAGCGTCACGTCCAGCCGCCGCCCCTCGATCGCGGCGATGAGCTGCACGGCGCCCAGCACCGGCAGCCGGATCTGCAGGGCGACGGTGCAGCCCGTCTGCATCCCCTCCCCCACCGCCACGGCGCAGGTCAGGCGCCGCACCCCGTCCTCGGCCAGCACGGGAAGACGCAGCACGCGCCACGACCGCCCGTCGGCGGTGCGGCGCGCGTGGGGCAGCAGCGCGTCCTCCAAATCATCGAGCAGCGCGCCGCCGTCCAGCGCGTCGATCCGGCCGGCGGTCTCCGTGCCCAGCCAGTCGCGCGCGCCGTCCGCCGCCGCGGCCAGGAAGAAGGCCAGTCCGACGCCGAAGGTGGAATCGCAGCGCGGCAGCCCGCCGCGCACGCGCCGCGCCGCCTCCGGGTCGAGCGCGCCCAGCACCGGCAGCAGGCGCAGCACCTGTTCATCGGCATCGGCACCGGCCGAGCCCCCCGCCGGGCGTCCGGCCGTGCCCCCAGCCACACACGGCGCCGGCACTGGCGCGAACCGCTCCGGCGACACGGCCGGCAGCAGGATCGGTGGCTCCGACCGGGGCATCAATGCACCCCCGTCAATACACCACCGCGTCGGCTTCGCCCGACTGCGGGATGACGATGGAGCCGTCGTCGGACAGCGCCTTGGCGATCTGCACGATCTCCGCCTGGGCGTCGTTCACGTCGCGCATGCGCACCGGCCCCATGTTCTCGATCTCGTCCTGCAGGATCATGCGGGCGCGTTCGGACATGACGGCCAGGAAGTGGTCGCGCTGCTGCGGCTCCGCCCCCTTCAGCGCGATCGCCAGTTGCCCGGTGTCGCAGCGCCGGATCACCGCTTGCAGCGACACGCGGTCGAGCCGCAGCAGGTCCTCGAAGGTGAACATCAGCTGCTTGATGCGCAGCGTCGAGTCCGGCATCAGCGGTTCCAGTTCCGAGAAGATCTCGGTCAGCGTCTCGCGGTCGATGCGGTTGAAGATGTCGGCCATCCGCTCGTGCGTGTCGGAGCCGTGCGTGCGTGCGTAGTTCGCCATGAACTCGTTGTGCAGGATCGATTCGATGTCCAGCAGCACCTCGCGCTGCACGGACTCGATCTGGATCATGCGCTCGATCACCTCGTGGCGCAGGCCGGGCGGCAGCATGGGCAGCACCTTGGCCGCGTGGTCGGTGCGCATCTTCGACAGGATGACGGCCGCCGTCTGCGGGTATTCGCCCGCCAGATAGGTCGCCAGCACCCCCTCGTTCACGTTGGACATCTTCTCCCACATGGTGCGGCCGGCGGGGCCGCGGATCTCGCCCATGATCTCCGACACGCGGTCGCCGGGCAGGAAGCGGGACAGCATGCGCTCCGTGCTGTCGAACGACCCGACGACGGAGCCGACGTTGGCGAAGCGCTCGGTGAAGGTGCGCAGCAGCGCCTCCACCAGGTTGGAGGTGACGTTGCCGAGGCTCGCCATGGCGCGGCTGACCATGCGGATCTCGTCCTCGTCCAGCTTTTCCATGAGGCGGGAGCCGCGCTCCTCGCCCAGGGCCAGGAAGATGATGGCGGTCTTCTCGGTGCCGCTCAGGCTCTTGTAGTTGTCGCGGATCTTGACGGGCATGCCCATGCTTCACCTCACAGGGAACGGTCGGCGGACAGGCGCTCGCCGGACGGGGCCGGCGCGGCGAGGTCGCGGTCGTAACGGAAGGCCATGGCGAGCACGGCGCCGGCCACCAGCGCCAGCCGGTGCGGCACCAGCGGCGCCGGCTCGATCAGCCCCAGCAGCTCGACGATGGAGCGGTCGTCGCCGGCCGCGATGCCGCGGCGACGGGCGAAGTCGAGCAGGCTGTCGGCGACGCCGGGGGCGCCGGGGGCGGTGGTGGGCGGGACCATGGCCTCACGCCCCGCCGTAGGAACGGATCAGGCTGCCGGCGATCAGGAACCAGCCGTCGGTCAGCACGAAGAAGATGATCTTGAACGGCAGCGCGATCATGACCGGCGGCAGCATCATCATGCCCATCGCCATCAGGACCGCCGCCACCACCATGTCGATCACCAGGAACGGCAGGAAGATCAGGAAGCCGATCTCGAAGGCGCGGCGCAGCTCCGACAACAGGAAGGCCGGCACCAGCAGGCGCAGCTCCGCCGCATCCGCCGACTTCGGCCGCTCCGCCTCCGGCTTGCCGGAGAAGCCGGCGAAGGCGGACAGGTCCTTGTCGCGCACCTGCGCGGCCATGAAGCCACGGAACGGCTCCACCATGCGCTCCAGCCCCTGCTCCTGCGTCACCTGCTCGTTCAGCAGCGGGCGCAGGCCGTCCTGCCACGCGGCGTCGAACACCGGCCCCATGATGTGGAAGGTCAGGAACATGGCGAGGCTGAGCAGCACCACGTTGGGCGGCGACTGCTGCAAGCCCAGCGCCGAGCGCAGCAGCGACAGCACGACGATGATCCGCGTGAACGACGTCACCATGATCAGAAGGCCGGGCGCCACGCTCAGCACCGTCAGCAGCACGATGCCCTGGATGATGCGCCCGGACAGCGACGACCCTTCGCCCAACGCGCTCCCAAGCGCCCCCAGATCCAGGTTAAGCCCCTGCGCCGCCGCCAGGGCCGGCGCCAGCGTCAGGGGGGCGGCGGCGAGGAGTGCCGCGTATGTCCGGGAGCGGGCCATGCGGCGGCGCCTCAGTCCAGGCCCAGGTCGGTGCGCACGATCTCGGTCAGCGTCACGCCCAGGCGCTGGTCCTCGACGATCACCACCTCGCCGCGCGCGACGAGGCGGTGATTGACCAGCACCTCCACCGGCTCGTCCACCTTGCGCTCCAGCTCCACCACGGCGCCGCGGCCGAGCTTGAGGAGCTGCGCCACCAGCATGCTGGTGCGCCCCAGCACGACCTGCACGTCGACCGGCACGTTGTAGATGGCGCTCATCGGGCCGCCGGCCTCCTTCTCGGCCGGCTTGGCGTCGTCTTCCAGAACGTCGAGGTTCAGTGGGGCCATGATGCGGTCTCTTCCCTATCGGTGGTGATCAGCGTGGCGAGCGCGCGGTCGCACAGGTCGGCGACGGCGCGTTCCAGGGTGGCGGGATCGTTGCGCAAGGCGCCCGCCTCCCACGCGGCGTCCAGCGCGCCGGGCGGCATGGCGGGGTCGGTGTCGATCTCCAGGGCGCCGGCGAAGCCGTCCAGCTTGGCGCGCACCGCGTCCGCCAGATCCGGGTGGACGCGCAGGCGCAGGGCCGGCGCTTTGCCGGCGGCGCGCAGCGCCTCGACGGCGAGGCGCTCGACCTCGGCGCGGCCGGCGTGGTCGATCAGGCGCGGGGCGATGCGGCGGACCAGCGCCACCATCAGCGCCGCCCCGTGCGCCTCGACCTCGCGCAGCACGTCCGAATAGCGGTCGTCCAGCGTGCCCAGCCGTTCGTCCAGGCAACGCAGCGCGTGCGCCAGCGCCGCCTCGATCCGCTCGGCGGCTTCCGCCTCGCCGTCGCGCCGCCCGTGCTCGACGCCCTCGGCGTAGGCCCGCATCTCGGTGGTGGCCAGCGCCGCCTGAAGCGTGCGCTCGGAATGCGTCGGCAGGTCGAGCGGATCGATCTCCGGCTCAGGATTCTCGACCTTCGCGGCTTCGGCGGCGGCCTGCGCCGTGCTGTCGAACCGCAGGTCGAAGCGGTAGCGCGGATAGCCCATCAGGCCGCCTCCTCGTAGAGCCAGGAGCGCAGGATGTCGATCGCCTCATCCGGGTACTGGTCGACGATCTCGCCCAGCCGCCGGATGGAGGAGGCGCGCACGCGCCCCTCCACCGTGCGCAGCTCGATGAGCTGGTCCATGGTCTCCTCGATGCCCGGCAGCGCCGCCGGCGCCTCGCCGGCCGCCACCTGCGGCGCGTCCTCGCCGCCGGCAACCGCGGGACCGGTGAGCTGCGGCATGGCCCCCGGCGCGCCCGCCACGCCCGGCCCGGCGAGCTGCGGCACCGCCGTTTCCGCCGCCACGGGGGCGGGTTCCGGCGCCGGGAAGACGCGGCGGATCAGCGGGCGCAGGCCCAGCATGATCAGCAGGCCGGACAGCACCAGCAGGATCACCCATTGGATCAGCGTCATGACGTTGCGGGTCAGCGTCTCGGTGATCTCGTCCCACGGGTCGCGCGGCGTCACGTCCGGCGCCAGGTCGACGAACTCCAGGTTCTCCACCGTCACCCGGTCGCCGCGCCCCTGGTCGTAGCCCATGGCGGAGCGCACCAGCTCGGTCAGCCGCACCAGCTCCTCGGCCGCGCGCGGCTCGTAGACGCGCACGCCATCGGCACCGGTCTTCCAGGTGCCGTTGACCAGCACGGCGACGCTGATGCGGCGGATGTCGCCCGGCTCCACCACCGTCTCGCGCGAGACGTTGGAAATCTCGTAGTTGACCGTCTCCTCCTGCCGCTTGGTGTCGGTGGAGGAGCGGTTGTTCTGCGCCTGGGCCCGCACCTCGCGCTGCGGCAGGTTCTGCTCGGCCGTCACCGGCGGCTCGCCGCTGGTGTCCTGGCTGCGCTCCTGCTCCTGCACGGTCTGGGTGGAGCGCACGACCTGGCTGTTGGGGTCGAAGCTGTTGCTGCGCACCACCTCGCGCTTGGTCTCCACGTCGGCGGCGACCTGGACGCGGACGTTGCCGCGGCCCAGCCGCGCGCTCAGCATCTGTTCCACGGCCCGCGCGATGCGCGTCTCGTGCGCCACGCGCAGCCCGTCGGTGCGCGCCGCCGCCACGCCGTCGCCGTCGTCCTCGCTCAGCAGCAGCTCGCCCGAGCCGTCGAGCACGGTCACGGCGCTCGGCTTCAGGTTGGGCACGGCGGCGGAGATCAGGTGGCGGATGGACAGCGCCTGCCGCCGCTCCATCACCATCCGCCCGCGCATGCGCACCACCACCGACGCGGTCGGCTTCGGTGCGGCGCGCGAGAACTCCTCGCGGTCGGGCAGCACGATGTGGACGCGCGCGGCCTCCACCCCGGCCAGCGTCTCGATGGTGCGGCCCAGTTCGCCCTCCATCGCGCGCAGGCGGTTCATGCGCTGCATGAAGCTGGTGATGCCCAGCGGCTTGTCGGTGTCGAACAGCTCGTACCCCACGCCGCCGCGCGACGGCAGGCCCTTCTCGGCCAGCAGCATGCGCAGCCGCGCGGCGTCCGCCTGCGGGACCTGCACCGCCGTGCCGTCGTAGCCGGCGGCGACGGGCACGCCCATCTCCTCCACCGCCTTGACGATGCGCCCCGCCTCGGCCGGGTCCAGGCCGGTGTAGAGCGTCGTCATATGCGGGCGCGACAGCACGACCGCCATCAGCGCAACCGCCAGGACAATGCCGACGCCCGTACCCGCCAAGGCGAGCAGGCGCCCGCGCCCAAGCATTCGCAAATTGTCGATGAGTCCGCCCACGGCACCCGTACCTTTAAAGTTTCCGAAAAGCGGGGCTCTTAATCTGCACCCCGGACGCCGACACAACCTACCGGCTCAGCTTTTAAGCGGAGTAAAAAGCCTGAGCACCGGCAGAACGGATGTCCATAAAACTTGATGATTTTGGCTGTTTGCTCAAATTTTGCGGATTTTGAAGGTGCGGCTTGCGATGAATACACGGGCTGACGACGCACGGGCGGACGTCGCGGGTTTGGCGGGCAAGCGCCCCATCCTCATCGTCGTGCTGCCGCTGGCCCGGCTGGCGCTGGGCGCGGCGGCGGTCTGCGGCGTCGCCGCGGCGGGCTTCGGCGGCTACTGGCTGGCCGTCGGGTCGGCGGGCATCGAGCGCCTGTTCGCCCCCGCCCCGACCACCGACAAGGCGGCGGCGACCATCGACCTGCCGGAGCTGATCGTCAACCTGCGCGCCGACACGCCGTCGCGCTTCCTGAAGATCGCCCTCACGCTCGCCGTGGCACCCGCCGACCGGGGGAAGGTGGAGCAGGCCATGCCCTACCTGAACAACGCCCTGCAGGACTTCCTGCGCAACATCGACCAGCACGACCTGCAGGGCTCCGCCGGCCTGTTCCGGCTGCGGACCGAGCTGCGCCGCCGCTTCAACCTGATCATCGGGCAGGACGCCGTCGCCGACGTGCTGCTGCGCGGCCTGCTCACGCAGTAGGCCCGCCCCGAAAACGAGAGGCACGTATGAGCGACCCGACCGCCCCCGCAGGCGCCGACGACGGAGTGGAGGCCCTCATGACCGACACCAAGGAACTGAGCCAGGAGGAGATCGACCGCCTCCTCGACTTCGAGATGCCGCAGGCCGAGGCCGGACAGCCCGGCGCCATCGAACGGCTGGTCAGCTCGACGACGGTCAACAAGGACCGCCTGCCGATGCTGGACGTGGTCTTCGACCGCATGGTCCGGCTGCTCAACACCTCGCTGCGGCAGTTCTCGTCCACCAGCGTCGAGGCGTCGCTGCTGCGCATGGACTGGCTGCGCTACAACGAGTTCCTCGACACCATCGAGCTGCCCGCCCTGATCGGCGTGGCGCGGGCGGAGCAGTGGGACAACCAGTTGCTGGTGTCGGTCGACAGCGCGCTGATCTACTGCATGATGGACGTCCTGCTGGGCGGCCGGCGCTCGCGGCCCGGCCGCGTGGACGGGCGCGCCTACACCTCGATCGAGCGCAAGATGACCGAGCGCCTGATCAAGGTGATCCTCCAGGACCTCAGCCAGTCCTTCGACCCGCTGGCGCAGGTGGACTTCACCTTCGACCGGCTGGAGGTGAACCCGCAGTTCGCCACCATCACCCGCGCCACCAACGCCATCATCCGCGTGCGCATCGCCATCGAGGTGGAGCGCCGCGTCGGCCACGCCGAGATCGTCATCCCCTACTCCACGCTGGAGCCGGTGCGCGGCAAGTTGGTGCAGATGTTCATGGGCGAGAAGTTCGGCCACGACACGGTGTGGGAAAACCACCTGAAGACCGAGCTGATGCGCACCAAGCTGGATCTCGTGGCCGTGCTGCACGAAACGCAGGTGCCGCTGGGCGAGGTGCTGAACTGGCAGAAGGGCACGTCCCTGAAGCTGCGCGTCGATCCCGACACGCCGGTCATGCTGCTGTCCAAGACCACGCCGCTGTTCGCCGGCCACATGGGCCAGCGCAACGACGCCATCGCCGTGAAGATCGACACCGACCTCGAGACCAAGCAGGAGCTGATCGATGGTCTCCTTTCTCATTGACGCCGTGCTGGCGGTGATGCTGGTCACCGCCACCGCCTTCCTGGTGATCGTCAACAAGCGCCTGAAGGTGCTGCGCTCCGGCCAGTCGGAGATCAACACGCTGATCACCACCTTCTCGCGCACCATCGACGAGACCGACGCCTCGGTGAAGCGCCTCGTCGGCGCCGCCACGGAAATCTCGGCCAAGCTCGCCGACGAGCTGGACCGCGCAAAGGTGGTGCAGGAGGACGTGGCGCTGATCCTCGGCTCGTGCGAGCGCGCCTCCAAGCGCATCGAGGAGTCGGTGCAGCACGCCCGCGCGCTGGTCCGCCGCCTGGACGAAGGACCGGCGCGCCCCCGCCCCATGCGCCCGGAACCCATGCGCCAGGAACCCATGCGCCAGGAACCGGCATCCCCGCCGCCGGTGGTGGCGACAGCGACGGCCCCCGCCCCGGCGGTCGAGGCCGAAGCCGAAGCCGAACCGCCGGAGCCCGCTCCGGCGGCGCCGGCGATGGCCGGTGAGGACGACGGCGGATTCCGCCCGATATCGCCCGGCGCCTTCTACGCGCGTCTGCGCACCATCGGCACGGGGGGCTGAGCCATGCCGCGCATCCTGCCCATCACGCTGGTGGCCGTGCTGATGGTCCTGCCGCTGAAGCTCGGCGCGCTGCTGGAAGGCCTCCCCGTGGTGGCCCAGCAGTTCGACCGCGAGTTCGGCAAGCACGAACGCCCCTGGGCGAAGGACCTCAACGCCGAGGCCGCCGCCGAACCGCCGAAGACCTCACCCCAGCCCGTCCCCGCCGCCCCGGCCCAAGCTCCAGCCCTGGCCCCGGCCGCGCCCGAGATCGCGCTCGCCACGCCGTCCTGCACCGACCCGGCGCTGCGCGCCGCCATCGTCGAGCAGAAGGCCGACATCGCCGCCCGCCTGCGCCAGGCCGGCGACACCGAGGCGGTGCTGGCCGCCACCGAGACGCGCGTCACCGCCCAGGTGCAGCGCCTGACCGAGGTGAAGCGCGAGGTGGAATCGCTGATGAAGCAGCGCTCCACCCTCCAGCAGGAGGACATCCGCCGCATGGTGGCGATCTACGAGGCGATGAAGCCGCGCGACGCCGCGCGGATCTTCAACGACCTGGAGACGGACATCGTCATCGACGTGCTGGACCGCATGCCCGAGCGCCGCTCCGCCCCCATCATCGCCGAGCTGGAGGACGCCAAGGCGCGCGAGGTGACCCGCATCGTCCTGCAACGCCGCGCCCTGCCCGGCGACCGCGCCACCCCCGGCGCCGGCCGCCCCCCGCTGACGAACTGATCCCCCATGCCCGCCCTGCCCGACGCCTTGAGCGTCCCCGCCGCCGCCCCGCGCCCCGCCGCCCCGCCGCCCCGCGACGACAGCACCGCCGACCGCCCCTTCGCCAGCCTGCTGGACGAAGCCGCCGAGCCCGACGACGAGGCGGACGCCGAAGCCAAGCCCCGCAAGAGCGGCGCCCCGGCCACCGCCGACGCCGCGCTCGCCGCCGTCCTCCCCTGGCTCGCCGAACCGCCGCCGGCGGCGCCCGTGCCGGCAGGCGTTGCGATCGAAGCCACGCCGGCCTCGTCCAACGCCGCGCCGGTGCCCGTCCTCCCCACGCCCGCACCGCCGGACGCCGGGATCATGGCGCCACCACCCACCCAAGCCGCCACCACACCGCCGGTCGCACCGCCCGGCGCCACGCCGCCGGCCGCCGCCGAAAACCCGCCCCCGGCCGAGGCACCGCCGCCCGCCGCCGCGGCACCCTCCGTCACCCAAGCGCCGCCGACCGCGCTACCATCCGCGGCCGTCGCCGAACCGCCGCGCCCTGCGCCAGCCGGCACCGCCGATCGCAAGGCCAGCGCCGATCCCGCCGCGCCGGCTCCCCGGGACGCCGCCGCACCCGCCCAATCGCCGGCGCCGAACCCGGCCGCCATATCCGGGAACGGCGCGTCCGGGAACGGTGCGGGCGGCAACCCGTCGGGCAACGGCCAGCCCGGCGGCAACCCGCCGCCCGCTCCGGAAACGGCTTCGGCCACTCCCTCCGGCACGATCGACGCCCCGCCGCCGCTGCCGCCCGCGCAGGCCGCCTCGCACTACGCCGCCACGGTGGCCGAGCACGCCGCCGCGCGCGCCCCGGCGCCGGCCGCGCAGGTGGCCGCCCCGCTCGTCCGCGGCGGCGGCGAGTTCCAGATCGACCTGTCGCCGGCAGACCTGGGCCACGTCCGCGTCGTCGCCGAGGTGACCGACGGCCGCATCGCGCTGTCCGTCCAGGCCGAGCACGCCGACACGCTGACCCTGCTGCGCCGCGACATCCATCAGTTGGAGCGCGCCCTGGCCGGTGCCGGCTTCGAGTTGGACGGCGCCAGCCTGCAGTTCTCGCTGCGCGGCGACGAGCAGCCGCGGGGCTTCGCCGATTCCAACCCCGGCGGCGGTGGCCGTCGCACCGCCTGGTTCGAGGAACCGGCCGCCGCCACCCCGCCCGAACGCGCCGCCGTCCTGATCGACGGCATCGTCGACGTGACCGTCTAGCCTCCGGGAACCGCCCGCATGACCACCACCACCGTGACCACCACCACCGCCCCCCGTACCGAGACCGCCACCGGCGACAAGAAGGCCACCGTCGACTACGAGGCTTTCCTCAAGCTGCTGACGGCGCAGCTGCGCAACCAGGACCCGCTGTCGCCCATGGACGCCAGCCAGTTCATGGCGCAACTCGCCCAGCTCTCCACCGTCGAGCAGGGGGTGAAGACCAACGACACGCTGAAGCAGGTGCTGGAGACGCTGAAGAACAGCGGCATGCGCATGGACATGGCCTACCTCGGCCGCACGGTGGAGGCGTCCACCGACACGCTGGCGCTGTCCGGCGGCACGGCGAAGATGGCCTACGCGGTGGAGGGCAGTGCCGCGTCGGTGAAGATCGACGTGCTCGACGCCGCCGGCAGGACGGTCCACAGCGCCGCCGGCTCCCCCCAGGCCGGCCGGCAGGTCTTCGCCTGGGACGGCAAGCGCGCCGACGGCGGCACCGCGCCCGACGGCACCTACCACGTGCGCATCACCGCCAAGGACAAGGCGGGCGCCACGCTGAAGGCCGCCACGGTGGTGACCGACACGGTGAAGGAGGTGCGCACCGTGGACGGCGCCACCCAGTTCCTCCTCAAGGGCGGCGCCACCGTCCGCGCCGAGGACATCCTGTCGGCGTCGTGAGGCGCTGGACGTTGGGTTGAGCGCAGCGAAAACCCAACGTCCACTCTTCTCACCCCCGCGTGTTCTCCTGGCGCAACAAGCGGTCGATCAGCACCGTCTTCACCAGCTCGGCGCCAAGCTGCTCATTGGTCGCCTGCTTCAGCGCGCGCGCGGCAACGGCCGGGTCGACCGGCGGGCCGTCGAAGAGGCCGGACCCGGCCAGCCCGAACAGCCCCTGCAGCAGCGCGTTGCGCGCGTGCGGCAGGCGGCGGCGGATCGCGTTGGCCTGATCGGCGCTGGCGGCCTCCAGCGTGATCTGCGTCAGGATGAAGGCGGTCGTCCGTCCCTCCGCCAGAACCGGCACCATCATTTGCCCGACCTCGACGTAGAACGGCCCCGCCACCTCGGCGTTCGGCGCCGCACCCGGCGCCCCGGCACCCGCCGGCGCCGCCGCGGCGGCTTCGCCGTGCAGCTGCAGCCGGCCCAGGCCATAGCCGCCGCCGGCCGCCAGCGCCACGCATACGGCGAAGACGGCGGCCCTCTTCACGGCACGGTTCGCCATGCCCGCCTCCTCAGAACGGCAGGAGCACGTCCAGCACCTGCTGGCCGTAGCGGGGCTGCTGCACGTCGGTGATCTGGCCGCGTCCGCCGTAGGTGATGCGCGCCTCGGCGATCTTGTCGTAGTCGATGGTGTTCACGTTGGTGACGTCCTCCGGCCGGATGACACCGGCGATGCGCATCTCGCGCAGTTCATAGTTCACCCGCACCTCCTGGCGCCCGGCGATGACGAAGTTGCCGTTGGGCAGCACCTCGGTCACCACGGCGGCGACGCGCATGGCGATGCGCTCGTTGCGCTGGATGGTGCCGTTGCCGGCCGAGGAACTGGTGCTGTCCAGGTCCACGAGGCTCGACGGGTTGACCGCGTCGGGCAGCACCGCCGGCAGCCGGCTCTCCAGCCCGAAGAAGCTGGGCAGCCCGGCCTTCTCGGCGTTGGTGCGCTGGCGCTGCGTCTGGTTCTGCATCTGCGCCTGGTCGGCGATGTTGATGATCACCGTCAAGAGGTCGCCCACCTGCTTGGCGCGCGGGTCGCGGAAGAAGTTGCGCGATCCCGTGCGCCACAGCGAACTGGGCACCTGATCGGCCGGCAGCGCCTGCGGCATGGGCATGGAGATGACGCGCGCCTCCGGCGCCATCGCCGGGTTGGAGATCTCCGACAGGGCCGGCGCGCTGCCGATGTTGGACAGCCGCCCGCACCCGGCGAGCGCCAGCGACGCCGCGACGGCGGCAACCAGGGGCTTGCGCATCATGAATTCCTCGAAGTCAGGGTTTGGCCGAGATGGCCTGCGGCCCGGCGACGGCGACCGTCTGCGGCCCGGTGATGGTGCCGGTGACGACGATGCTGCTGGCGACGTTCATCACGCGCACCGTGTCGCCCACCCCGCCGTCCTGCAGCGCCCGGCCGCGCGCCGCCAGCAGGAGCGCCCCGTCCTCGTAGACGAGGCTGACCGGCTTGTTGCGCTGGACCACCACCGGGGCGCCCACCGACGCCGTCTGGATCAGCCGCCCCGGCGGCAGTTGCCGCCGACTCGCCAGCCCGATCAGCGCGTCGCGCGAGGTGGCGACGGTGTCGTTCAGCCGCTCCATGGGCATGGGCAGGGTGGTCAGGTCGCCTTCGCCGATCACCTCGCCGGGCAGGATGCGGCGCGTCGGCACCGGCACGTCCACGGCGATCTCCGCCCTGCCCTTCAACTCGACGATGCGGCCGGCGCTGCTCACCAGCGCCCGCACCTGCCCGCCGCGCGGGTCGTAGGCGAGGTCGCGCACCGCCTCCACGTCGCCGGAAAACGGCGTGGTGAGCGTCAGCGCCACGTGTGCCCCGGCCGGCACGACGCCGCCCAGCGTCACCGACAGCTCGCGCGCCAGCAGCGCCTCAACCGGGCTCTCGGCAAAAGCCGGGGAGGATGCCAGCAGCGCCACCGCCAGACCGGCCCACCATGTGCGGCGGCTCATGGCGCTCACCGCATGTTGGAGAGGGTGGAGGCCATCTGGTCGCCCGCCTCGACGACCTTGGCGTTCATTTCGTAGGCGCGCTGGGCGGAGATCAGCTCGGTGATCTCCTGCACCACGTTGACGTTGGAGGACTCCAGGTACTTCTGCCGGATGGTGCCGAAGCCCGCCTGCCCCGCCGCCCCGTCCTGCGGCTCGCCCGACGCGGGTGTCGCGCGGTAGAGGTTGTCGCCCAGCGCCTCCAGCCCGCTTTCGTTGACGAACACCGTCATCACCAACTGGCCCAGCGTGCGCGGCTTGGCCTGCCCGTCCACATAGGCCTGCACCTCGCCGGACTTGCCGATGGCAATCTCGCGCGTGCCCTGCGGCACCGTCACCTCCGGCATGATGGGATAGCCGTCGGCGTTCACGATGGTGCCCTCGGGCGACAGCTTGAAGCTGCCGGCGCGGGTGTAGGCGGTGTCGCCCCCCGGCAGGCGCACGTTGAAATAGCCGCGCCCCTCGATCGCCACGTCCAGCTCGTTGCCGGTGGAGGTCAGGTTGCCGGTGGTGTTGATGCGGTTGACCGCCGCCGGCCGCACGCCCAGGCCCACCTCGATGCCGGTCGGCACGATGGTGCCGGCGTCGGTGGACTGGCTGCCCTGGCGCCGTTCGGACTGGTACATCAGGTCCTGGAACTCGGCCCGGCCGCGCTTATAGGACGTCGTATTGATGTTGGCGATGTTGTTCGAGATGACCTCGACGTTCAACTGCTGGGCCATCATGCCGGTGGAGGCGATGCTGAGCACGCGCATGGACGGAAACTCCTGAAATCAAGCGGATTTGCCGAGGCGGTTGATGGCGGAGCGCAGCAGGTCCTGCCCCTCCTCCACCATGCGCGTCACGGCCTGGTAGTCGCGCGACAGGTCCATCATGCGCGTCACCTCGCCGATGCCCTGGACGTTGGACTGTTCGATCTTTCCCTGGACGGTGTGGGTGTCCGGCGCCGGCATCGGTTCCACGCCCACGTCGGCGGCGAACAGCACGTCGCCGCTCTGGCGCAGCGCCTGCGGGTCGTCGAAGCGCACCACGCGCAGCCGCGCCACCATCTGGTCGTCGGCCGACACCAGCCCGTCGGTGCCCACCGTCAGCACGCTGCTGTCCGACGCGATGACGATCGGCTGCCGGTTGTCGTCCAGCACCGGGAAACCGCCCGCGGTGACGAGCTGCCCCTCGGCGTCGCGGCGCATCCGGCCGTCGCGGGTGTAGCGGTCGCCGTCCGGCGTGCGCACCTGGAACCAGCCGTCGCCGTCCAGCGCCACGTCGAACGGGTTGCCGGTCGCCGTGAAGGCACCGGGGCGCAGGTCGGTGTAGGTGGCACGGTCGATGGTGAAGGCGATCTGGTCGTTCGGCCGCTTGCCGCCGGGCTGCATCGCGGCTTCGAACAGCGTGCGCTCGGCCCGGAAGCCGGCAGTGTTCATGTTGGCGACGTTGTTGGCCACCACTTCCAGCTGCCGGCGCAGCGCCATCTGTCGCGACAGTCCGATGTAAAGAGGGCTCTCCATCGCCGACCACCCCAAATTTGAACCTGGGCTTAACCTAGACACGGCAGTTTAAAGCCAGGTTTCAACCTGACGCAGCGCCACGAATGCCTGTCGGCATTCGAAAAGCCTTTACCAATCATTTCGATAAAATCCGAGATAGCCGCCATGGATCGCCGCACGCTGGCCCTGCTGCTGATGAGCACCGCCCTTCCCGCCGCCCTTCCCGCGAACGCCCAGCAGCCCGTGCGCGTGCAGGTCGGCGACCATGCCGAGCACACCCGCCTCGTGCTGGTCAGCCCCGACGCGGCGCCCGTGGTGGACGCCGGCCCCTGCGGCGGCCGCTTCACCCTGCCCGGCCCGGCGTCCTGGCCCGTGGACCAACTGAACGCCACCTACACGCGGCGCCTGTCCGGCTACGCGGCGGCGGACGACGGTCGCAGCCTGACGGTGCAGTGGCCCTGCGGCGCCAGCGTCAGCACCCGGCGCGAGCGCGCCCTGACCATCGTCGACGTCGCCCCGCCCCCCGTCCCCGCCCGCAAGCCCGGCGCCCCACCCGCCCCGGCCGCCGAACTGGTGGCCGCCGCCCCGCCACCGCCCGAATCGCCCGAATCGCCCCCCGCGGCGATTCAGAACGGCTTGGCGACGGTGCTCAACCCCGTCGCCACGGCGCGGGCGCAGACCGTCCCCGCCCCCGCCAAACCCACTCCACCGCCCGCCCCGGACCCCATGGAACGCGCCGTCCGCGACAGCGTGGAGCAGACCGTGCGCCGCCTGGACCCGCCCCCCGCCCCGCCGCCCCCCGC
>Ga0196970_1000202_pt1 | contig 88143 bp, 79 predicted proteins | sample S1v_513CmetaG_FD_148672 | JGI IMG/M metagenome (GOLD analysis project Ga0196970, IMG submission 148672) | Soil microbial communities from Anza Borrego desert, Southern California, United States - S1+v_5-13C | ecosystem: Environmental > Terrestrial > Soil > Desert | place: USA: California...
TCCTCGCCCACCAATTTCCCTGCCGCAACCTTTCATCCCTCGTTTTTCGGCAATCCTCTACATATGTAGGTTCAAATAAATCAAGCGCCCACAGCCCCTTTGAGATCAAAGAGTGTGAGCGCCCACACCTAGACCGAGGTAGCTCCCGACGGATCAGGGTCATGCGGTAACCAATCCGCGAATATCAGACTGATCCACCGTCGCATTTGCCCCGCTTGCCCGTTGCCTCCTGCACCTTGAAACTGAAAAATCGCGAAGAGGGGCTTGACCAGAGGCCCTTCCATATCAGTTACGTAAACTGCGAGGCGTACCATAAGATGGCTCCCGGAGCGCCTGACGGCGTCCGGGAGCCCGTTCCGTTTGTACGCAGGATGCCTCAAGGACGAACGAGTTTGTAACCAATCCCGACGACATTCCGGATCAGTTGCTTCACGTCCGGGTGGTCGCCCAGCTTCTGGCGAATGCGGAGCACGGTCACCCGCAAGTATTCGACGGCCCCCCGGTACTCGGGCCCCCATACATGGCTCAACAATTCTTCGTGGAGGACGACCCTGTCGGCGTTCGTAGCCAGGTAAGCCAGCAACTTGAATTCCGTCGGCGTCAGATGGACCAGCTCGCCGTTCAGTCGGGCCTCGTACCGTGCCACGTCCAGAGCCAGCGGCCCCACATCCACACGGGCTTTGGCCGGACCGCCAGCGCCCTTCTGGGAGCGCCGCATCACCGCCCTCACCCGGGCCAGCAGTTCGTTCACGTCGAACGGTTTTGCAATGTAGTCGTCTGCGCCCATGTCGAGCCCTTTCACCTTTTCGGCCGCACTCCCGCGTGCCGTCAGAATCACCACCGGGGACTCCGTCATTCCGCGCAGGCGTTGGAACAGTTCCAGTCCGTCCATGTCGGGCAGCCCCAGGTCCAGGAGGATCAGGTCCGGATCGCGCTGTTCACACACGTTGACGGCATCGGCGGCGGTTCCCGCCAGGGCAACCTCGAAGCCTGCGGCCGTCAGGTTGGCCCGGATGAAACGTTGGATGCGCGGCTCGTCGTCGATGATCAGCACTATCTGGCGAACAATCATACGGATTCTCCTTCTTTCGGGCCGGCAATGAAGGGCAGCGTAAACAGGAAGGTGCTGCCTTCACCCCGGGTCGATTCCGCCCAGATGCGGCCGCCGTGGGAATGCACAATGCCGCGGCAAATGGCGAGGCCGAGGCCGGTCCCCCGGACCCGCCGCACCTGCGGGCCGTCGCCACGGTAGAATCGATCGAAGACCTGTTCCAATTGCTCCGAGTCGATGCCCGCTCCGGCGTCCCGGATCGCGGTCAGCACGAAGCTGTCACTGGCCGTAGCCGATACGGTCACGAGTGTGTCAGGCGGCGAGTACTGGGCCGCATTGTTCAGCAGGTTGTCGAGCACCTGCTCCACCCGAGTGGCATCCACATACACCAACGGCAGGTCTTCCGGCATGTCCGCTATAAACTCATGCTCGGGCCAGCGCTGCCGGGCCCTCTTCAGCGCCCGGAGCACCAGGGGCCCCCATGGCTCGAAGTGGCAATCCAACCGGAGTGCGCCACTGGAAATGCGAGACATATCGAGGACGCTTTCGATCAAGTCTTTCAGCCGGCGGCTCTCTTCACAGATGCCCTCCAGGAATTCTGCCCGTTCCTCAGGCTCCAATTCGGCCCACAGGTTTTGCAGCGTGGCCGTGTTTCCGAGAATCGTGGTCAGTGGAGTCCTCAGTTCGTGGGAGACGTTTGCGAGCAGGTCGTCCTTGGAGCGCTCCAGTTGCCGCTCCTGGGTCACGTCTCGCAGCAGGATGCCATAGCCCAATCGGGTCGGGCCTTCGGTCATCACCGGGAAAGCGGTGGCCGCCACGGTTTTCCGGGGCGGGCCGGGCAGTTCGATATCCACCACCGAGGGCACGAGCCCGTTCTCGGCTGCGGTCGCCGGGGAAAGAACCGCTCCGGGGTTCCCGCCGGGCCAGTGGGCGAAAAGGCCGGCCAGCGGCGTACCCTGCTCCTCCTCCCTGTCCAGGTTCAGCAGCCTGGCGGCTGCCGGGTTTGCGAACTGGACAGAGTGTCCCGGGTCCACCAGGATCAGCCCCTCCTGCATGGATTGCGTGATGGACAAGAGCTTGTTCCGCTGCTCCTGGACTTCGGCGAAGAGCCACGCGTTGGAAACCGCCGGGCCGACCTGGCCGGCGAGCGCGGCGAGCAGGCCCAGGGAATGCTCGTCGAAGTAGTCCGTGTCCACATTGATGGCAGCGAGGACGCCGACAATGTTTCCCGATGCCCGCATGGGAACCCCACAGACGGAGGCGTGCGGGTAGTCGTCAGCCCAGGCGCCAAACAAGTGGCGCCTTGTGGCCACGTCGGGGATGACGACCGGCCGGCCGGTGGCAATCACCGTGCCGGAGAAGCCGGTGCTTAGTTCCTCCGTAGATGGTGGTCCCAATTGGATATCCGGGGCGTAGACCGCCTCCATGCCCAGTCCTTCGGTGGGATGGCACACCACCACCACGCCGACGTCGGCGCCCACCAGCTCAACGATGCCGCGGGCCACGTCCTGGAGGCGGTCGTCCAGTTCCAGGACGCCGGTCACCGAGGCGGCGCTCGCATTCAATACCGCCAACTCACGACTCCGCCGTGTCACTTCCCGTGTCCGCTGGTCTACTCGATCTTCCAGGGTCGCGTTCAGTTGCAGCAACTCGGTCTGATTCCGCTGCAGGTCCGCGATCATCTCGTTGAAGGAGTCGTGGAGTTCTATCATCTCCTTGGGCATCAGGGGGAGCGGACTGCTGACCCGCGCCTGCAGGTCCCCCCGGCGGACGGCCTGTGCGGCGCGCATCAGGGCGACGACCGGCTGGTTCATGGTTCGTGCCAGGAACACGGCGATCGCCCAGCCCAGAACCAGCGCCAGGAAGACGGTCGCGGCGGTGTTGTACAGCGTGGAACGCATGCCAGCGAAGAAGGCGGTCCGAGGCGTGATGATGGCCACGCCCCAGTTCGGGGGCCCCGGGATGGTCGCGTATCCGGCCAGTTCCGTTTTCGTATCCCAGAAAGGAGCGCCGGACCGCATCTTCTGGATGTGCGGATCGCCGCCCAGTTTTGCGAGGTCTTCATGGAGAACCGGACCGGTCTCGGCGATCAGCGTGTCCCGGTTGTCGACTAGCAGAATGGTCTCGCCGGGGTACTGCACGTACGTCGACAGCCAGTCGGAGAGCTTGGATAGATCTAGCCCGCCGGAAATGTAATGGCGGACGTCGCCATGGGCGTCCAGGACCGGGGCCACGGCGGTGATCAACGGTTTGCGGAAGACCGCGCCCAGACTCACGTTCCCGTAGACCAGCGTTTTCGTGCGCATGAGCGGCTCAAAGTACGAAGTGGTTCTGTAGTTGTTGCCCTTGAGGGTGCGGCCGTTCAGGTCCTGCGGCGGGGAAAAGGCCAGGGCGGTGCCCGAAGCATCGCCGATGAAGGTCGCGACGATGCCGGGATATTGCTCCCGCAGGGTGTCCAGCATGCGCTGCAGGTCCAGCTGCTGCATGTCGCCCACGGTCTGAATCTCCCGGGCCAGGGTCTGAACCGCCCGGGCATGGGTGTCTACGTACGCGGCAACCTGTTGGCTCAGCGCGGCCGCCCGGGCGTGTTGGGCGTCCGGAGCGCTCCGATAGCTACGCTGCACCTCAACGAGATCAAAGGCGCCCACGACGAACGCCGGAACCGTAGCCGCGACGAAAAGCACCAACAGCAGGAACGTCTGCAAGCGGCGCTCGCGCATCGTTCGTCCTCCCTCGGACCCTTGTGGTCCTATCATAGCGGAGGCATGGATGTTTTTCACGCCCCAGCTTATAGCAGCCACGCGATCAGTGGCAACAGGAGATACTGGTAGGCGAGTGCGCCGGCGGCGAACCCCGCCAGATACGCCCAGGCGTCGCCGTTTCCCTGGGCCGCCAGCACGTGTTGCCTCAGCGGACACCCGTTGGCCAGGACCGAGGCAAGCCCAAGGCAAAGCCCGCCCCCGAGGGCAAGGCCGATCAGAAGCACTCCGGGCGATCCGACAGGCTCCGGCAGCGCAGCCCCGCCCGCCAGGGCCGCCAGGGGCCAGGCGATCCAGGACGCAGCCAGAAATGCCAGGACCGCAGACAAGAGGGCCGTCTCCCGGAACAGCAGCCAGTCCCGGAGGCCAGCCACGAAGCAGAGCCGGCCCCGCTGAGCCAGGTACCCCACGGCGACGCCCAGCCCCAGGCTGATGAAAGCAACGCTCACGGCAATCCCCTCCTCGCTCTGCGGCGCAGCATGTGGGTGCCCAGGGCAATGCCGCCGGCAACACCGAGGACGGCCCACCAGGCGCCACCGTCTCCGTAGCTCGCCCGGAGCAGGAGCCGGACGGTGCAGCCCAGGGCGACCAGGCTGGCGAACATCGCCACGAACCCGAGCCCGAACTGCTTCATTGGCTGTACGAGTCGGTGCGGGCGAAACTCGCGGCCCTGTAGGGCACCAAGGTATCCGCCGATCAAGAGGCCTGCTCCAGTCAGGAGCGGCGCCGTCCCGGTCAGCAGGTCGCGGGTGTGGCAGGCCACGCAGAAGCCGTAAGCCGGCGGGCTCGTGATTGTGAAGCCGCTGGCGGCAACCGTCAGCAGGGCGATGGCGATAGCCGATACCCACGGTTTCATGAGCCCTCCCCCCTGTCCCCGAGACGCCGGCCGCGCTGCAAAATGGCTTTCCAGCCACCCGGCAGCGCCTGCTCCTCGGGATGCGACTGAACGGATTCGACCTGAACGGCGGCGTGGCTCAGCAGTTCCGTGACCCGCCGGCACTCGTGGTACGGAAAGCGCAGCGCCACCCCGCAACTGGAGCTCAGTTCCCGCGGACACGGGACGGTCCGGCACCGAATGTTGTGGACTTCCAGCACCCGCTCCGCCCGCACGGCGTGATACGACGAAAAGAACGTGATGATCCCGTCAAGTTCTCGCATGGACCGACAGCTCCTCCAGCGCCCGCAGGGCGATGTTCACGTGCTCTAGGGCGGTCGTGCCGCTGAAACTGAAACGAACGCTTCCATCCGGGTACGTGCCCGCCGTCCGGTGGGCCGCCGGCGCGCAGTGTAGGCCCACCCGGGTCAGGATGCCGTACCCTTCCTCCAGCGCCTGACCCAGCGCCGAAGGCAAAACCCCCCGGAGATTCAGGGAGACCAGTCCCACCCGCCGGGTCGGTTCGGGCGGGCCGTAGACCACGACGTCGGGAATGTTCGCCAGCCCGCTCATGAAGCGGGCCACCAGCAACTGCTCCTTCTCCCGAACCCGGTCGATCCCCCAGCTCAGCAGGTGCTCGGCCGCGGCGCCCAGGCCCGCGATGCCTGGAACGTTGGGCGTGCCGGACTCGTACCGGTCGGGGGCAAAGTCGGGTTGCTCCTCGAGTTCCGACGCGCTGCCGGTCCCACCCCTGAGTAAGGGCGGCAAATCCACCCCCGGCCGCACGTAAAGCCCCCCCGTGCCCTGTGGCCCCAACAGCGCCTTGTGGCCCGGGAACGCCAGGAGATCGACGGACATCGCCTGCACGTCAATCGGTACGGAGCCGGCCGTCTGCGCCGCATCGACCAGGAAGAGGGCGCCGCCCCGGTGGGCGACCTCGCCCAGCTCAGCAATCGGCTGAACGGCGCCCAATACATTGGAGGCGTGCGTCGCGACCACCAGGCGGGTCCTGGCGGTGAGCCCACGGCGCACCAGTTCAGGATCGACGAGACCGTCCGATGTGCAAGGCACCACGGTCACACGGACGCCCTGCCGTTCAAGATGGCGCAACGGACGCATGACGGAATTATGCTCAACGGCGGTGGTCACCACGTGGTCCCCGGGCCGGAGCAGCCCGAGGAGCGCCGTGTTGAGCGCTTCCGTAGCATTCTTGGTAAAGCTGATACAGCTCGGGTCCGGGGCTCCTAGCAGCCGGGCCAGCGCTTCGCGGGCGGCGACCAGCCGGCGGGCGGCCCCCATTGCCAACTGGTGCCCCGACCGGCCCGGATTCCCCCCGCCGACTTCCATGGCCATCAGGACGGCATGCAGAACCGCAGGCGGCTTCGGCCAGCTGGTGGCGGCATGGTCCAGGTAAATCAGATCCATTACGTGCGCCTCCGTTCCGGGGCTGGTCTTGGCAGGGGCACAGAGAGCGGGGTCCGGCACTGCTGCAGAGCAACGGCCGTCAACCCGGTGAACTCGAACTGGACCCGGCGGATGCCCGGGAACTCGGTCAGGGTGTAGATCACGGACATGTAATAAGGCGAGAAGTTCCACCCGCCCGCCGTCAGCGTGCGGGTCAGATCCGGGGAAAGGCTGAGCCGGACGTGGGCAACGTCGCCCTTGACGGTCAAGTCCGCTAGGGTGATGCCCGCCGGCGGGCCCGCCAGCCCGGACGGCGGCGGATTGGTCAGAAACGCCGTCACGGCGGCGCGCATCCCGTCGACCCCGTCGGTCGCAGGCAGGGGCGTCGGCACGGCTGCCGGCAGTCCCCGGTCGGGATAGTAGACCAGCGACTCACCTGGAGCCGGGCGAACCTCGTCCGCCGTCCAGCGTCGGCCCGCAACAATCACGCTCCGGACTGACGGAAGGCCAAGCACACTGCGGGCCAGCGCCTCCCGGGCCAGCGGGCCAGGGACCGGATCGACTGTTAGCGTGAGGTTACCATCCTCGCCGGTCACTTCCACACGGGCGCCGGCCGGCAAGGCTGGTAAGAGCGGGGTATCCGGCGCCGGTCCAGCCACAAGTTCGGCCACCGTTGCTTCCGGAGTGGCACGCGTGACAGCGCGCGCTACCCCCACCAGCCGGCTCTGTTCCAGATCCGGGAAGTAGAGAGTCACCACCTCGCCTTGAATCCGGCCAGCCAGAGAACGCAGACCAAACCCAGCCGCCAGGATGGCGAGAACCAGCAATGCCAGCAGCAGACGGCGAACCTGCATCTCCGATCAGCTCCTTTCGCAGAAGCGGCCGGAAGAGGTAGCCCCCGGAGGTCCGGACCGCCGGGGGCTTGGATTCTTCAGGCCGCACGCATCGTCGTTCGATCGCTACCTGGGGATCCCCGTTTGTCAGATAGCCAGGAAAGGGAACCAGCGAACCAGGAGACTGCTCATCCAGTGGAACCGGTCGGCGACCATCAGCAGGCCGAAGGTGACCATCATGACGGCAGAGACTGAGGCGATGAGCCCCTGGTACCGCTGGACCTTATCCAGCAACGGGCCGACCCGGGACCAGGCGGCCGCCGCCGCCAGGAATGGCAGCGAGATGCCGATCGAGAACAGGGCCAGCAAGAGCGCCCCCAGAAGCGGCGAGCCCAGGCTGCCGGCATAGAGAACGAGGCTGGCAAAGAGCGCTCCGCCAAAGCATTGCAGGCAGCCGAGGGAGAATACAAAGCCCATCGCCATCGCCCCGAAGGCGCCGGCCCGCTTGCTCATTTTGGCAAGCTTCGGCACCGGCAACTTGCAGAGCATCGGGGCACCGCCCTGTGCTCCCGTCCACAGGCCCATGACAAGGACAAGGAGCCCGGCAATGATGGAGATCGGCCGGCTCCAGGTGCCCAGAGCGCCCATGTCGGAGAGCCGTTGCCCTGCGTACCCGGCAAGATAGCCGCCTGCAGAGTAGGCCACCGTCATGCCCGTGACAAACCAGAGGGCGGTGGTCATCACCTGGCGAGTGGTGGGCCTGGTCAGACTGACGCCCGCCAGCGAGGAGAGGTAGTAAAGTGTCAGTTGCAACAGGCAGGGCGAGAGTGCGGCCAACAGTCCTGCGGACAGCGTCAGGAATGTGCCGATGCTCACGCTCCCCGGAAGCAGACTCACCGTCAGCGGCAGTTTCCAGGCCAGGGAGCCCGCCGGAATGTCCGGCCTGACCAGTTCGATGGACCCCGGGCCGGTGGTGGGATACTTGATGGTAAAGGTGCGGTGGTGGCCTGAATCGGTCACCAGCGTGTATCCGGATGCTTTCACCTCCTGGCCGTCCACCCGCAGCACGGGCGCCATCGCCTTGCTGGTGTTCGGCAGGTCGGTGTAGTGATTCTCCTCGTAGAACAGGAAGAACGTGCCGTCAGCCGCGGGCGCCGGGTCCTGGCCCTGAGCTTTCAGGGACTCGGGCGTCACCAGCGTCACCTGAAAGGTCGTTCCTACGTCGTTCATCACCCGGCGAGTGGCCATCTCAGTCGCCACCGCCTGCCGGCTGGCGGAGCCGGACAGGGTAAGGCCCACGCCCTCTTTTCCGACCAGGCTCGCGACCACCAGCCATGCCATCGCCAGGCCAGAGGCGATTAGCGCGATTAGAAGCAGCCGGACCAAGGATTTGCTTTGCCGGAGCGGGGTATCGCTTTGTATACCTTTTTCCATGGGGAGCCTGCCCCCTTTGCTATTACTCATTTCCGTTATACCCACTCCGGCGCTCGGCGGTCAGTGTCGGTCGGACGTGTCATTCGCCCCGAAATGGAATAGACCGACCGCACTGCAAGGCCGAGCGTGGTGGGTCTATCCCGGTAACACGTCTTAGCTATAGGGCAACTCCGGTGTACTCATTACGCACGGCTATGGCTGCCAAATTGGCAGCCTTTGCGTCTGCTCCAGTCATAAGTGATCATGCTCCCGGGCCCTTGATGACCAGGGACGACAGGCCTAAGCGGCTAAGCGTGGCAGTCTGTCCGAATCACCGTATTTGGGGACACGTGTCCCGTCCCCTCGACACTGATGCCCGCCCGATGAGCGCAGCCATAATGGACTTGGACGGAGCCTCGCGACAGACCAGGTCCAAGGCGACGTTCTGCAGGGATCGAGGCGTTCATGTCCCTTCGTCGCAGAATCATACAAAGCAGAAGGGGGAATCAGTGTTGAGGTCTTTTGCTTCCAAGAAACAGCGTCTGGTAGCCGTCTCAGTTCTCGCACTTGCAGCCGTGCTGGCGACAGCCTGCAGCAAGCAAGCCGCGAAGCCCGTCACGGTCCAGGCCGGCCAGCTTCAGCCTGTTGCTGAGGGGGCCAAGCCCACAGGGTGGGACACGACTGAGGCCATGAGAGGCGGTCTGCGCCTGGTTGCGACGTATGACTCCAGCGGGCCGGATGCCTGGGACGTGAAGGCCCACCCCAGTGTCTACATGACCAGTGAGGGCATGGGCTACGCACATCGTCCTTCGGCGACCGACAAGCTGCCCGGTGTTCAGGTCATTGACACCAACACCAAGCAGATGGTTGCGTCGGCGCTGTTCGACCTGGGCGGGGAAGTGACCCGGCAGCCGCACGGGCTGGGCACCTCCCCTGACGGCAAGTGGGTCTACATCGGTTTCGTGCAGAAGGCCAAGGACGGCAAGGAGAATCGGTGGACACTCATTATCAACGCCAGGACCCTCAAGCTCGACAAGGTCGTTGAGCATACCGGCGGACAGAACCTGCATCACGTCCTCGGCTTCACGGACGCCAAAGGCAATGAGCGCGTCGTCCTGCAGTATGGGTTCGGATCCAACGGCGGCCCACACTTCATCCTTGATCCCAAGGACGGCAACAAGGTTGTCAAGGCAATCACCGTGGAGGATACCGGGTACAAGATGGGTCACCCCTACCTGACCGTCGATCCCGCGGGCAAGTTCCTCTATGTAAATCTCGAGCAAGCCGCGTACGCCCACGTATCCAAGGAGATTGGCGGATTGGCGAAGATTGACCTGGAGAAATGGACCACTACCGTCATTCCGGTGGGCAAGCATATCATCGGCGTTGCGCATACGGCGGACGGCAAGTATACCTACGCGGTTGACGGTGAGGAAAGCATGGTCTACAAGATCGACGAGAAGACCAACGAAGTCGTCGGCGAGACCAGCGCCGGCGTGGCGGGTCCCTACGGTCTCGCCCTGAGCTGGGATGAGACGCAAATCTGGACGGTCGGTAAGGGCGAGGGCAGCCACAACACTGGCGGCGTGCTCGGGCTGATCGACGCAACGACCTTCCGCCCGGATCGCACTGTCAACCAGCCGTTTGACATCGGTGGGTCCATTATTGACCACGCAATCCTGAGTCCGGACGCGAAAGCCAACGAGCTCTGGGTCAGCAGCGCCGGCACCTGGGAGACCATCGTCTTCGACCTGAACACCAAGAAGGTGAAGGCCCGTATCCCCTCTCCCAACGGCGGTGACACCCACAACGGCGCCTTCATCACGTACGGTGCGGACTGGAAGGGCGAGTTGAAGGCTGACATGGGCGGTCCCAAGACGCCGATGTACCAGCAGATGGCAAAGGCGGCTGCGGACGCGGCAGCCAAGAAGAAGTAACGCTACGCAAACGGGGCGCGCCCTCGGCCCTATCGGGCTGAGGGCGCGGCAACGATGCTCATAAAATGGCGCAAACTGAAAGGAGAGGTTCTGTTGAATCGGAACATGAACAAACTTGCCAAGGGGCTGCTCGGGGGCGGACTGGCCTTATTGCTTCTGGCCGGCTGTGGTGGTGGCAAGGCGGCCGAATCTCCTGCCCCTGCGCCCGCCACAACTCCTGCCTCCTCCGGCACACCGGCGGCTGCGGCCCCCGCTGCCAATGACGCACTGGGCAAGGAGCTCTACACGACGACGGCAGGCGGTACGGGATGCCTGAAGTGCCATGGTGCAGACGGGAAGGGAGACAAGGTAGAGGGCGGTCCTGACATCCGGGGCAAGACGGAAGCAGACGTCCGCAATGCGCTTGAAACCGTGGAGCTAATGCAAGAGGTCAAGCTGAGTGACGAGGAGATCACCGCGGTAACCAAGTACCTGGCCGAGCTTGACAAGTAGCAGTGCGGCCGAGAGGGGGCTAGAATGATGGGACAGTTTGCTCGACGCGGGCCTCGTCTCCTGCCTGGCGTCATGTTGGTCGCACTAGCGCTGGCCGGCTGCTCCGGCAGTGCCGGCAGTGCCGACAGCATTGCCGGTAGCGTTGCCGGCAGCGTCGGCGAGCTTGTGAAGCTGAATACCACCGACAATTCCCCCGACGCCGTCATCATCATCAACGTGGACGTGACGGAAGATGCGATTCAGCCTTCTTCCATCAACATCCCGGCGGGACGCAGGGTGGAACTGGTGCTGCGGAATCGGGGCACGACCGAGCATCACTTCATCGTGGACGGACTCGCGCCAAAAGACCCGCTCTGGTTGATCAGAGCTGAATCCGCCACTGTATCTGGCGGCTCGGACCAGGACGCGGCACACAACGCTCACCACCAAAACGGCGTGACAGAAGTTGAATATGTGCCCTTCCGGCTTGCGTCGCCCTCAGGCATAAAGCCCAACGGCCATCAGGTTCACGGATATGCCATAGGCGGGGCCATGGACGTGGTCATCTTTACCGCCACCAATACCGGATCCTTCAAAGTCACATGCCCGCTTCACCCCGGAGTAACCGGAACCGTGACGGTTTCGTAACGGCCCCGGGTTTGCCGACCCGGTCTCGGTGGCGCCGCACAGTGATGATAGGGACGGCCGGACTGCGGTACCCATGGTGCCGCTATCTTGTTACAGGAGGGATTCAGTCGTGCGCAATGCTCTTGTCTTTCTCGCCACCTTTCTGGTAGTGGTCGGCGTCATTTTTGGACTCTACACCGTTGTCCAGAAACCCGTGGCTGTCGCCGCGACCAGTGCTGGCTCCACTGCTCAGTTTCCGGATCATGCGCCGCAGACTCAGCTGTTTACCGTCACGGCGATGACGATCGGCGAACACCACCGTTGGATGCCTGACACGATCGTCGTCCGCAAGGGTGATAAGCTCAGACTCAACGTTGTCAACGGGGACCCTGTGAACATTCATGGCCTTACCGTGGCTGCACTGGGCCTGAACACCAACGATATCAAACCCGGTGAGTCCAAGGAAGTCACGATTACCGCAAACGAGGTCGGCGTCTTCAGCTTCAAGTGCTCCAAGACCGAGTGCGCTCCTGACCACAATGAAATGGCTGGTCAGATCGTCGTTCTGCCGTAATCGTCCTGTCGTAAAGGAGTAGTTGCCGATGTCTGCACCGAACAACCACGAGTCGCCTGAGCGGGACGGGCAGGAGCGGCAAGAAAAGCACGACAATGGCTTTTCCAGGCGCAAATTCCTCACCCACCTCACTGCCGCCGGCGTCGGCGCTGCTGCCGGCTCGGTCCTGTCCCAGCTTGAGGTCGCTCTGCCGAAGAGTGCCGCGGCTTCCGCGCCTGCCGCTCCGCCGGCGCCGTCTCCCACTTCCCCGCTGCCGGGTGATGGGTACGCCTTTACTGCGCAGGCCGGGCGGACTGGTCAGCTGCTGCGCTGGGGGAACGTAGCCGAGGCAGCAACAGCGGGCGCCCCATCCCAGCTTGGCAATACCGACAACCACGAGGGCTTCCCCTACCACGTACCTGATACCAAGCAGTGGATCATGGTGATCGACCTGGCCAAATGTGACGGCTGTGCCGACTGCACAGCCGCCTGTAAGCGCATGCATGACGTACCGCCCGGTCACGAATGGATCAAGATCTACCAGATGAAGGATATGGAGACCGGCGAACCCTACTGGTTCCCCCGGGTCTGCATGCAGTGCGACAACGCGCCCTGCGTGAAGGTCTGCCCGGTGGGCGCCACCTTCAAGCGGGAGGACGGAATCGTGCTGATCGACCAGGAACGGTGCATCGGCTGCCGTTTCTGCGTTGCGGCCTGCCCGTACTCCGCTCGCTACTTCAACTGGGCTGAACCGCCCCAGACGGCCGAACAAAAAGCCCAGCCCTACGACATTGAGATGAACATGCCACACCGCAAGGGCGTCGCGGAAAAGTGCCTCTTCTGTCCCACCCTCACGCGCGAGGGGAAGCTCCCGGCCTGCGTCGGCGCCTGCACCATGGATGCCCTTTACTTTGGCGACCAGAATGAGGGCGCAGTCACCAACCGGTCAGGCGAGACCATCAGCCTCCGCGAGGTGATGGCCATGGGTGCATTCCGGCATATGGAGGATCTTGGCACTGAGCCGCGGGTCTACTATCTGCCGCCGCGCGGTCGCAAATACCCGGCACCGTCTGCGCCGGACCACTCCTGATCTGACCATTCGGGGAGGCTGACCCTATGAATGACCATTCGATGCGTATGGCTGCCGCGGCGGCCCCGGCCGTCACGGCTGGACGGACAGCCAAAGAGCGGGCCGAGACGCTGCCACCGGACGCGCCGGAACTGCTCCGCCCTGTTGTGGAGACCGGCACGGGCTTCTATATCCTGCTTGGGGTCCTGATTGGCATCATGGCCTGGGGGTTGGTCGGATACCTCTACCAACTGAAAGACGGCCTGGGCGTCACCGGCATGCGGAGCTATTACTCCTGGGGCATCTACATCATCAGTTTCGTCTTCTTCATTGGTGTGAGCCATGCCGGCACGCTGATCTCGGCGATCCTGCGGGTCAGCGGCGCCAACTGGCGCCACCCGATCACCCGGCTGGCCGAGGTGATCACCGGCGTGGCGATCCTGATTGGCGCCCCCATGGTGATCATCGACCTCGGCCGCCCGGACCGGATCCTGAACCTGATCATCCACGGGCGGCTGCAATCGCCGCTCCTGTGGGACGTGGTTTCGGTAACCACCTACCTTTTCGGAAGTCTCACCTACCTCTGGCTGCCCATGATTCCGGACCTGGCGAAATGCTATCCCTATTTGAAGGATCGTCACCCGGTGCGGGCCTGGATTTACAAGAAGCTTTCCATGAACTGGACGGGCACCCCGGAGCAGCACCGCATCCTGGAGAAGATCATCAGCATCATGGCGATCGTGATCATGCCGGTAGCTATCAGCGTCCACACGGTCGTCTCCTTTATCTTCAGCATGACGCTGCGAGAAGGCTGGCACTCCACCATCTTCGGGCCCTACTTCGTGGTCGGCGCCATTTACTCCGGTATCGGCGCCCTGATTGTAGCCGTCTGGATCTTCCGGAAGGTCTACGACCTGGAGCGCTACATCACGGAGGCTCACTTCACGAAGCTCGGCTACCTCTTGATCGCCTCCGGCCTGGTCTACCTCTACACCACCTTCAGCGAATACCTGACCGGCTTCTACACTAAGGAAGAAGCCGAGTTGCACCTGATCAGCTCGCTCTTTACCGGCCAGTTCAGTGGGGTCTTCTGGGCTGGCATGGCCTTCACGTTCGTCCCGGTGTTGGTCGTCGCGCTCAGGAGATGGACCGGAATGTTCGGGTTGGTAACGTCGGCCGTCGCGCTGAATGTCGGCATGTGGCTCAAGCGCTACATCATCGTGACACCCACGCTGGGCAACCCCTTCCTGCCGATTCAGAACGTAGCCAACGACTACCAGTTCTACCATCCAACTTGGGTGGAGTGGTCGATCCTGGCTGCCGGGGTGTGCGGGTTCATCCTTCTCTACGCCCTGTTCTCCAAACTCTTCCCGGTGGTTTCCATCTGGGAGACAGAGGACGACGTGGCGCCCGCTCACGGGCACAAGAAGGGGGCGCACGCATCATGAAAAGGCGACTGCGCCTGATAGCCGGGGCCGGACTCATCCTGCTGACAATCGCCTTCAGCGGCGTCGCACTGGCTGAGGGAAACAATGCGAAGGTCACCACGCAGGTGAACACCCCGGTCGTGCCGGCGGGCCAGACGGCGGCACCGAAGGATATGACCCACGGACACGAGGCGGCTCCGGGTGCGGCTCCGGGTGCAAAGGCTGAGCCTCAAGGCCCCCGCGGGGCGACCGCCCTGACATTTACTCTTTCGGCGAAGACTGACCAAAGTGCAGTGGCGCTCGCCGTCCTGACTGGCACTGATGGGAAGCCGATAGGTAGAGCGCCTGTGCAGTTCTCCCGCAAGACCACCTTTGGCACGCAGAACCTGGGGACGGTCAACACTGATGATAAGGGACAGGCACAACTCGATGTGCAGACCTACCCGGGCCAGCAGGTTTCGATGAGGGCCCAGTTTGCCGGTAACGATGCCCTGGCGCCAACCGTTGCGCAAGCGGCGATCTCCGTTCCCGCCGCCGCAGCACAGCCACTAGACCCGCTGCTCACCCCGCGTCCGAATCCATGGTTAGTCTTGGGCCTTGGGATCGTGGCCGGCGGCGTCTGGTTCACCTACGGCTGGGTTTACTACATGGTCGGCCGCCTCAAGCGGGCCGGGTAGTCCGGCGAGGAATGCTGATACGACAAGCTGCCTCCTGCACCGAGCGGGCAGGAGGCAGCTTCGGTGTGGTACGGTACAACCGTAACCAAATACCGGGAGGGGTATTCAGTGAATAGCCGAATGGCTGTAGTCGGGAGCATCGTGGCAGCCGCCGTAATCCTGGCGGCAGGGTGCGCTTCAAGAAAGGCAGAACCTGCTTCGGCCTCGGCTACTCCGGCCACCGGTGCCCAGTCCTCCCCCGCCCGACCGGCTTCGGGTTCCGGCGCCACCCAGACCAAGAACGCTGCCGGCTACTACGAGTGGACCGTCCAGGATCTGAAACAGGCGCTGGCGAGCAAGAACTTCGTGCTGGTCAACGTCCACATTCCCTTTGAAGGGCGCATTGACGGCACCGACCTGGAGATTCCCTATGACCAGATTGCCAAGCCGGAGAACCTCGCCAAACTGCCTGCGGACAAGAACGCCCGCATCGTGCTCTACTGCCGGAGCGGCAACATGAGCAGTGTCGCCGTGAACGAACTGGTGAAGCTGGGCTACACCAACCTGGTGGATGTAAAGGGCGGAATGAGGTCCTGGGATGCGGCCGGGTACCCGCTGGACAAGGCTGAGGCCCCGTTGTCAAAGGAGAAGTCGAAAGAGATGAACGATTGCTGATTTGCTCGATCAGGAAAGTAAGGCCGGTTGCGTCGCTCAAAGCAGCACAACCGGCCTAGGGTCTACAGGATCTTACTGCCTACATGACAGCGGTTCGCAACGGGGGCTGAAAGCGAGCGGCCATGGCGGCCGCTTCCGACCGGCGGCTCACGTTGAGCTTGTGCAGCAGTTGGCTCACATAGTTGCGCACAGTCTTCTCGCTCAGGTAGATCTCATAGGCGATTTCCCGGTTCGTAAGCCCGCGGCTGATCAGGTCGAGGATGCGCTGCTCCTGGTCGCTCAGCCCCGCCAACCGTTCTGCGGCCGAACTGCCGCCTCTGATCCGGTCCAGTACCTGTTTGGTGATAGACGGGTCCAGCAACGATCCTCCCGCACCCGCCGTGAGAATGGCGTCGACCAGCACCTGGCCCCGGGTCTGCTTGAGCAGGTATCCCGTCGCACCGGCCATGATGGCGGAAAACACGGCATCATCATCGGTGTAAGAAGTCAGCATGAGCACCTTTGTCTGGGGGCGTTCCGAGCGGATCATCCGACAGGCCTCCACCCCATCGCCGTCCGGCAGCCGCATGTCCATCACGACCATGTCCGGTTGCACTTCCCGCGCAACGGCCACGGCCTCTGCGACCGTGCCCGCTTCCCCGACGACGGCCAGTTCGGATTGGCGTTCGAGGAGTCGGCGCACTCCCACCCGGACCACCTCATGGTCATCCACCACCAGTACTCTCAGCAACTGGCTCATGGAACCACCCTTTCTGCGGATGCCGCAAACGCTACTTGTTCAGGTCCGGGTACCATCACTGAGACTGTGGTCCCGGCACCCGGCCGACTGTCGATCTGGAACGTCCCACCGGCGGCCCGGGCCCGGGCCGCCATGTTGCGCAGACCCATCTGGCTGTCGCCGGGCCGGCAGTCGGGGTCCATGCCGCACCCGTTGTCGCGGATAGAAAGGCTTAGGCCAGCGGGAGCCGCCTCGACGATCACGTCCACGGCGGTTGCCCCGGCATGTCGCCAGGCGTTGCTCAATGCCTCCCGCACGATCTGCAGCAGGTGGCTCGTCTGGTCGGGGAACAGCCGGGACACTTCTGCCGCTACCCGCACCCGGACGGGAATCAGCGAGTCGGCCTCAAAGCCGGCAACCATGTCGGCCAGCCTTTCGGCCAAGTCGCCACGGTCCTTCACCTCCGGCTGCAGATCCAGGATGTAGGCGCGCAGGTCCTGGGTGACTCTGTGCAAGGACTCAATCGCCGCCCCGAGAGCCGCCTGGACCGCCCGGGGCTCAGTCTCTACCTGGGCGCAGCAGTCCTCCAACTGCAGCCCCACCCCGTAAATCGACTGAATGGTGCTGTCGTGCAGGTCCATGCAGATCCGCTGCCGGTCCATCAGAAGTCCAAGCTGGTGTTTCTGCCGCTCCGCTTGTTTTAGCGCCGTGATGTCCTTTGCAATCGCCAGAACGGCCACCACCTCACCCTGGGCGTTCCGGAGCGGGCTGAGGGTGACCATCACATCGATGGAATGCCCGTCTTTGTGCATTCGCTGCGTTTCGAAGTTGCGGATCGCCTCCCCCTGGCCTACCTGGCTCAGGAGCGCTTCGTACTCCTGGCGCCGTTCCGGCGGCACCATGAGCGGCGGGGAGCCGACCGCTTCCGTTTGGGAGAACCCGTACATGGATTCCGCCCCATGGTTCCAAAGCGTGATCCGGCGTTCGACGGTGATCACGACCACCGCGTCGGGGCTGTGCTGGACAAGGTTTTGCAGGAAGGACAGGGTCTCTTCCGCCTCCGCCCGGAGGCGTGCGTGGGCCGCATTCAGCGCTTCGATTCGCCTGAACATGACCGTGGTAAAACCGACGGACATCACGGTGAATGCGATGCCTGACAGGACCAGGCCTTGCCACGAGTGTAAAGTGGAAAACCAGAGCCGGTGCCGAATGACGTCCACCGCCAGCAAGACGACGACCGGCAAGACGAAGCCGATCACTTTCAGCCGCTGCAGGGACACGGCCACACCTCCGTTTTCGTCGGATGAGATCGAATCATAAATCCGTAACATTAATATTACAAACTTCGTATCACAAACAGATAAATAATCCGCCCCCAGCCATAACAATTGAATAACAAATGCGCGACCGCTATCTGTCTCCCTCATGTGAAACGAACCGGCAGGCGCCTACAGCCACAAGCTGCAAACGGTCTGCCAGCACATTTGTGCCCGCGTGCCATATGACCCGATGGGCCATCGCGAGCAGTTCGAGACTAACCTTGACGTGATCATGTCCCTTGGCGTTCCATTTATGAAAGAAAGATATTTGAGAGAAGTTCCCCTCTAGGGGGTTCGCCCGCAGGCATCACCCCGCCCTTGGGGACAGCCGGGAGGAGGTCTCACGTGGCCAACAACATGGACAATCGCATGGTCGCGTTGTGCTCAGCAGCCATAGGCATCGTGTATGCATCCGGGTACTTCGTCACCATGCCCGGGGTGTCGGAACCGGAGAGACAGATCGCAGCAGCCGCCCCCATGGTAACGACGCAGCCGCCGCAGACCGCGGATGTGCCGACGCCAGGCCCCGGTCTCCCTAACGGATTGCAGCAGTATCGCGACGGCATTTACACCGGCTTGGGCTACAACGGAATCGGCGGCTTGCGCGTTGCCGTCACCATCAAGGACGGCCTGATTTCCGATGTGCAAATCACCGAGTGTTGGACCCATTACAGCCAGTCCTATATCAATCAGCTCCCCGAGCAGGTGATCGCGCGCCAGAACGACGACGTGGAGGTCGTCACAGGAGCGACGGCAAGCACCCAGGCGTTTCGAATGGCCGTTTCGAAGGCGCTGTCGGAGGCCCGAATGTGATCCGGCAGAGTTGGCGTAAAGCCGCCCTGCACATGGATACTGTCGTTCGGATGACGGTGGTGACGTCCCAACCGGAATGGGTGGTGGCGTCGAGATTGGAGCGCGCATTCCAGGCGTTCGGTTTCGTCGAGCAGGTATGCAGTCGCTTCAGCGCACAGAGCGAAATGGCCCGCCTGTCGCTGCAGGTGGGGAACCCAACTCGGGTAAGTGAGCTCTTGTTCCAGGCGCTTGGCTTCGCACTGGAGATGGCCGAGGACACGGGCGGCGCCTTCGATCCGACAGTGGGGCGGCGCATGGAGGTGTACGGCTTCAACCGCAATTACCTGTCCGGGGAGAGACGGGACTCGCAGGCAGACCCGGACGGCCCCGTCAGTTACCGGGATGTAGTCCTGAACGAAGTGCATCACACCGTCTTGCTGCGGAAACCGCTGGCGCTCGATCTGGGCGCGGTGGCGAAGGGCCTCGCCGTCGATCTCGCGGCCCGGGAACTGGCGCCGTTTGAAGGCTTCCTGATCGATGCCGGCGGAGACATCTACGCCGGCGGACTGAACGAGTGCGGCGAACCCTGGACGATCGGCGTCCGCCATCCGACATGCCAGGATGGGGTCATCTGCAGATTTCGGCTCACCGATATGGCCGTATGCACTTCGGGAAGCTACGAGCGCCCCAGTCCCATCCGGACTGACGCACATCATCTGATCGATCCCCGCTCGGGTGCAGCGCCTTCCCACCTCCTGAGCTGTACGGTGGTGGCGCCGTTTGCGATGCTGGCCGACGCCACTTCTACCGCGGCGTTCATCCTGGGGCGGGAGAAGGGCATGGCGTATCTGGATGCGACGGGGCTAGATGGCCTGTTCATCGGACCATCGCTGGAAATGCACATCACAAATTCACTGATGAAGGACGTGCTAGCGTGAGCCAGGTCCGGGCATTCCTCTCCACGCCAAAAGGCTATACGCTTGCTGCCCTCCTGGTGCTCACGGCGATCGGGAGCTCCCAGCCGGAGGCATACAAAGGCTGGATCAATACCGCAGCGGCGGTGGGGGCCGCCGTTCTGGTCGATCTGGGATTCGCCCAGCTGCAGCAGCGGCGAAACATCGTTTTTCCGGACGGGGCCGTGCTCACGGGGCTGATCGTGGCCCTGGTGTTGAGTACCATGGTTCCGTGGTATCTGTGCGCATTCACCGCGGCAATCGCCATTCTTTCCAAGCATCTGCTGAAGGTGCAACGGCGGCCGGTCTTCAACCCAGCCGCCTTCGGCCTCGTGGTGACAATCCTGGCGTTTAGCACGGCGCAAAGCTGGTGGGGCGGGTTGTCCATGCTGCCGGCCTGGTGCATCGCCTTCCTGGTGATTGCCGGCATGCTCGTCACCGCCAGGGTCAACAAGTTCCCGGCGGTGTTCGCTTACCTGGGCGTCTACTTCAGCCTGCTCCTGGTCGCCGGCCTCTTTCACATAAGCGGTGCAGGCGAAGCCCTTCGGGCGCCGTTCCTGCATTCCGTGCTATTCCTGTCGTTCATGATGGTGACGGATCCGCCCACCTCGCCGGCCAGGTACATGGACCAGGTGTGGTTTGGCACCCTTGCCGCCGCCATCTGCGTCATGGTGTACCTGCTGGTCGGCGGACTGTATTTCTATCTGCTTGGATTGCTGGTGGCCAACGCCTGGAATGCCTGGCGAAGTTTTTCGGCACAAGCGGCCCGTCAGAACCACGTATGAATAAGCGGAGTGAACGTCTTCCTCTTCTCGGCCGGGCTGGTGCATGACCTGTGTCATTACAGACCTACGGCTCTCCCTTTGATATGCTGACCAGGTTCGGCGTCAGCTACCGGACCGCCGGTGAGAACATCGCCGGGAACGGCTCCGTGAGCGGCGCCCACACCAGCCTCATGAACAGTTCCGGCCACCGGGCCAACATTCTTGGCAGCCAGTACAACTACGTTGGCATTGGCATCGCCAAGGGCGGCCAGTATGGCATGATGTTCACCCAGATGTTCGTGGGCCGCTAGGCTGCCAGGAACCCCGGCTACGCCGCTCTCGCAGCGGCTGGCCGGGGTTTCCGTTTCGAAACAGAACCGGCGCCCGCACCTCCCCGGAGGAGCTGCGGGCGCCGTATGTATTCCCCATGGAAGCTACTGCTCCGTGGCGGCGATCTGCGATGCGCCCTTCTTGGCTGCGGTGATCCGCTCTCGGGCGGCCGCCCTGGCTGCCTTCTTCGCCGCCTCTTCCTCCGCCCGGGCGGCCAGCGTCTCGTCGCCCGCAGCCCCGGCCCGCTTGGCCTTCGCCGCCTTGACGTTAATGATCAGGCAGGGCTTGCCCTCCTTGTCCAGGCCGGGCTTCCACTGGGCCTCGACGGTGGTGACCGGACGCACCGCCGGACACTCCTTCATGGCCGCCCCGAAGTGCGTGATGTAGACCCGGGCATCCGGATCCCACTTTACCGCAATGGCGCCCGCATCCGCCTCGGAGGCGGAGTACATGAAGATCAGGCCCTGCGCTTTGTTGGTACCGGTCGTAATCCAGGGCTGAAGCGGATCGACCTTCTGATCCTCGAAGAAGAGCCGCCATTCCTCGGCGCCCTCAACGTTGGTACGGGCCCGTCCGTGGCGGTTGATCTCCGCCGACGGCGGGTTGCGCCGGGCCAGGGAGTACGTGTCATAAGAGGTCTCGACCTTCTGGACATCCACGCTCACCTGTACGTAATTCAGCGTCTTCGCCACAGGGATCATCCTCCATTTGTTCCTAATTTAAAGTAGACCAACTAATATCTAGCTTGTGACTGAAGTTTATTACGTCAGATCATTCCAGTAAATGGGTCCTGAGTCATAGACCGGATATAGGTAAATGGTCTCATAGAGCGACACTCTCTGTGGAGGTGTTACGGCACATTTGTTCGGCCTCGGCTGAAGAGGACAAGTGTGGCCCGGTGGTGCGAGGGGAGGGTTGCTCCCACAAACACCCCGGGCCGGGGGCAAAATATTAGCAACAGGGGCCGGTTTTGGCGATCGCGCGCTAGATGCAGCGAGCCGCGGCGAGCCGCGTGCAGCCGCGGCGAACCGCGGCGGGTGGCCAGGGGCGAACGAAAGATCCCCGCGTGCGGGATAGTTTAGGCCAAGTGCAGCAAGGTCTGGCATGGTCTCGTCAGGTGTGCTGGCGCGGCGAACGAAGATTCGGGCCGCGGCGAAATGCATCACGCCGCGGCGAAAAGCAGCCAAAAGTAGCGGAATTTATTGAACTGAAGCGAGCCGGGCCGAGCCGCGGCGAGATTCATCACGATTTATCTGCCTGCACCAAGGCGCACTAAGGTGCCCCGAAACGAATGATGTCCAGCCACGTGGCTCATGGCAAACGGGTCCCGGGTCGGCCGCCGCGGGTTGTCAAAATGTACAAGGTGTTGGTCACCAATGGCTTGTACCGATTGAAAACTGGACCAGGTTCCCGGCCCGCACAGGTCTGCATTGGCACCAATCGAGGGCGTAAGCGACAAGATTCGCCGAGTTTCGTCTACTTCCGTTACCTGGAGGGGCATCCAACACCGCCGACGGCGTTTCAGTTGTGAAAATCTACAAGTCTTGGAGCTCGCTAAGCTTGTATCTGTTGACAACCGGAAACCGCGGGCCGACTGTATGGTTTCACCACGCCTACATCGATGCCAACGTAGGCGTAGGTAATTGCGGCGAGCCCCGGGTCCAGTACCGCCAGGTTCAGCGCCTGGTGGACCGGAGCCAGGAACCGCTGATGACTGGTGCACGAAAGAGTGCGAAGAAGCTCTTCAGACTTGCCTTGGCATACCACCTGGCAGGCCGTCGTCAACCGATTTGGCCTCGGTCCTCTGCAATACGTGCTAACAGATAAGGCTGCGCCGCCTTCTGCTGACGTAACAATGCGACTGTCGGCGCACACTAGGTTTCACACCACATGATCTGGGGGGACTTTCGGTGGCACAACGCGATGAGAAGGGGATTATCCGGTACTCCATGGAAGAGCTGAACAAGATCCCTCCCTATGAAGCCCGGGCGGGCGGCGGGGGCATGGGTGCCGGGGCCGGCGGCATTGCAGGAGGCGCCGGCGGGGTGCTGGCCGGCGCAGCCATCGGCTCTGCTTTCGGCCCTGTCGGCACCTTTGTCGGCGGGGCAGCCGGGGCCACGGTCGGGGGCGCCGGCGGCGCTGCCGCAGGGCGGGCACCCGAAAGGCCGGAATCTCCCTAGCTCGCCCGCCAGGAGGCTGGACCCTGTCGCACTCGCTGCGGCAGGGTCTATTGTTCGTTCCCGCAGAGCAGCCGAGGTTTCCCGTTTCGCCTAGCGCTTCACGTGTGCGTCGGGAGCCTTATCCGCGACGAGATTCAGGGCAATTCCGTGCTCAAGAAGCGCCTTCAGCCCGCAAAGCACGATCGTAAATCCCCCGGTACTGTCTATGACTTGCCTTACGATCTCATCCGAATCCCCGACAAACCCCGAATGTGCAATCGTGACGAAAGTTTCGTCCGCGGCCCGATCCGTAAGGGTCCACTCGACCGTGGTGTGATCATCAAATGCAATGAGGATCCGCTTGTTCTCGTCAATCGCCTGGACATGTACGCCTGCAGAGACGCCGTACATCTCCCATTCCCACGTGACGCGTTTTCCCTGTTCCAGCCTTCCGCTGCTCTTTGTAAACCAGAATTTCGTCGTAATCGCAGGGTCGACAAAGGCCTCAAACACTTCCTTAGCCGGTTTTCTGATCAGCATTTCGACCTTTGCCATTGGTTCCTGTTTCAGGTTGGTCATTGCAAGTACCCCTTTCTCAGCCCAAGGGTTTCGTGAACGGGTGGCAGGGCTCTGTTCGCCCGATGTGGCGGAAGGAGGGCGAAAACGATGAACCTTGACGAGCTTAGGATCGCCGTTTTCATTCTATATCAGCAGAAGGCGTATGGGGAGGGCGCCTGGCCCTGGCAGCCCTCAGCGGCCAGACGGAGGCGGCACTCCATGGCTAGGAACTGCAGGTGCTGGCGCTTTCCGGCCTGGCGTCTGCCCGGGGCTTCGGGGCGGTCGGGCCGTGGCTGGAGGATGCGGCGGCGGACCTGCGCCCTGCCGGAGGCCGGTGTACAACAGGGCCTCCATGTGCGGGACGCCGAGAGCCTGCAGCGGGCGACCCGGTTCATCCTGGCGTAGGGCCTGCGTCCCGCCCGAAGGAATATTCCGCCTCCTGGCGAACCTTCATGCAGTATGTGTGGGACGGAGGTCGTGGCCATGGAGCGCAGAACGCTGGGGAAGACCGGTGTGGAGCTGTCGTGCCTGGGTTTTGGGGGTATGCTGGTTGCCCGGGAGTCGCAAGCGGAGGCCAACAGCCTGGTCGCCCGCGCCATCGACCGGGACATAAACTATTTCGACGTGGCGCCTACATATGACGACGCCGAGGAGCGGCTCGGTCCAGCGCTGGAGCCGTACCGCAATCAGGTATTCCTTGCCTGCAAGACGCAGAAGCGGACAAAAGCCGAAGCGGAGGAAGCACTGGAGCGCTCCCTCCGCCTTCTGCGGGCCGATCACTTTGACCTGTACCAACTGCATGCTATGACCACGGATGAAGACTACGAGCAGGCCATGGGCCCCGGCGGCGCCATGGAGGCGCTTGTGGCGGCCCGGGAGAAAGGGCTGGTGCGCTACCTCGGCTTCTCTGCGCACTCAGACGCCATCGCCCTGAAGCTCATGGACGCCTTCGACTTTGACAGCATCCTCTTCCCGGTCAACTGGGTGAACTACATGCAGGCGGACTTCGGCCCCGCCGTCATGGAGAAGGCCCGCAGCAAGGCAATGGGCCGCCTCTGCCTGAAGGCGATGGCCCGGAGCAGCTGGGAGCGCCAGGAAGACCGGGTGCAGTTCCCCAAGTGCTGGTATGAGCCCTGCAGCGACCTGGCCGAAGCTGCGCTGGCCCTGCGCTTCACGCTGTCGGAACCGGTCACTGCGGCCATTCCGCCCGGTGACGCCCGTCTGTTCTGGCATGCAGTCGACGTAGCCGAGCGCTTCGAGCCCCTGTCATACGCCGAACGGGAAGAAATGCGCATGCGGGCCGGGCAGGTCAAGCCCCTCTTCGCATCTTCCCGGTAACAGGCGGCCCGAACCCCCAAAAGGGACCGGGCCGCTTCCGTTTACCCTGCCTGCAAATGGCGCCCGCCCCGCAGCAAGGCCAAGCTGTCGGCAAAGGAGCGCTTCTTCGTAAAGAGACCGGAGGTTCCGAGCACGAAGTACTCCGCGCCCGCCTTGGCCAGCGGTGGCACCGTCCCTTCGAAAATGTTTCCGTCGAGGCTCCCTGACCATCAGGTGTGTGTCGAACGGCAGCCCGGTCAGGGGCCTGAGGGCACGGATCACTTCCGGACCGAGGGAGATGTTCGGCACGAAGCTGCCGTCCATCACACCCGGCATCACCCCCGCTCCACCTGCACCCACGCCCGACTCGCGGCTGACCGCTCGACTGCATCCAGCACCTGCTGGTTGCGCAGGCCGTCTTCAAAGTTGGGGGCAGGGCTGTACTGGCCGGCTATGCCGTGCAGCAGTTCGTAGACCGCATGGACGAAAGTGTGCTCGTACCCGATGATGTGGCCCGGCGGCCACCAGGCGCCCGCATAGGGGTGAACCGCTTCGGTGCAGTTGATGCGCCGCCAGCCCTGCAGGCCGGGCGGATCATCGTGGAAGTAGACCTCCAGCCAGTTCATCTCTTCCATGTTCCAGCGGATGCTGCCCTTGCTCCCGTTGATCTCCCAGCGGTTGCCGTTGCGGTTGCCGCCGGCGAACCGGGTGGCCTCAAAGGTGCCCACGGCGCCGTTTTCGAAGCGGGCAAGGAAAGCGGTCGCATCGTCAACCGTGACCCGGGTGCGGGCGCCGCCGCCTCCGCCACCGGCGCCGAGGCCGCCGTCCATCTCCCCGCCCACGGGCCGCTCTTTGATGAAGGTCTCCTGCAGGCCCACCACTTCGCTGAACTCGCCAACGAGGAAGCGGGCCAGGTCGATCGTATGGGCCCCGAGGTCCCCCAGGCTCCCGGACCCGGCAATGTCGCCCTGCAGCCGCCAGACCAGGGGAAAATCCGGGTTCATGATCCAGTCCTGCAGGTAGACGCCCCGGAAGTGGTAGATCTGCCCGAGGTGACCCTCGTCAATCAGCCGCTTGGCCAGGCGCACGGCAGGAGCAAAGCGGTAATTGTGGCACAGCATGTGGGTGACGCCCGCCGACTGGACGGCCGCGAGCATCTCCCGGGCCTCGGCCACGGTCATGGCCAGGGGCTTCTCGCACAGAATGTGCTTCCCGGCCCTCGCTGCCGCCAGAGCAATTTCGCAGTGGGAGTTGTTCGGCGTGCCGATGTCGATCACGTCGATGTCGGGGCGGGCGACCAGGCGGCGCCAATCGGTTTCGTACTCCTGCCAGCCGTACCGGGCCGCCGCCTCGGCAACGGCTCCCCGGTCGCGGCCGCAGATGGCCTGCAGCACAGGGGTAAACGGCACATCCATAAACCTGGCCACCGAGCGGTAGGCATTGCTGTGGGCCTTGCCCATGAACTTGTAACCGACCATGCCGATGCGCAGTTGAGGCTTCATCATACCCTGCCGCCTCCCGTTACACGACTGTATAGGCCACGATGCGCACCGGACCACAGAGGCCCGAAGGCGCCAGGGCCCTCTCATACTGGGTGCCTGCGTAAAACTCATTTCCGGCGGTATTGGTCACTTTGAGCACCAGTTCATTCGGTCCGGCCTTGACAGCGCCGAGGGGCAAGTCCACCCGGAAGGGCGCCCAGGGCCGAACGCCGCAGGGCACGCCGTTCAGTTCGACCTCCAGGGTGTGGCAGACGTCCCCGGCTTCGAGCACCAGGTGGTGACCCAGGTACTCGGGCGGAATCGACACGGTCTGCCGGTAGATGCCCAGTCCGGTGAAGGTGCCGAAGCCCTGCCGCTCCCACCCCTGGCCGCTGCGGACTGCGACGGGGGCCTGTGCGCCGTCAAATGAGAACTGCCAGACCGGCTCCAGTTCCAGCGCCATCGCTGCTGTCCGGACAGGCAGGGCCTCCGCCGCAAAGGTCGGGCCGGCGCCCGGCAGCACCGGCACGCGCACGCAGGTCGTGTGCCAGGGTCTCAAGGGCAGGTGCACCGTCATTCCGCCTTCACCGGGCGTGCAATAGCGCCACTCCGTGACCGCACCGGTCTCCGGGTCCCAGAGCTCAGGAATGCCATGCGCCCCGCTGACGGTCAGCGCGACGACCTTATCGGACGCCTCCTCGTTGAACAGGGCGACGTAATGAGCCTCGGCGTCGGCGCGTTGGCAATAGAAGATATTCGTGTCTTCATGCCCGCCAGTGCGAATGGCGACCGCACGCGGCACCAGCCGCTCCAGAGTCTCCTGCAACTGTGCGGGGCCGTCAGCCAGCTGATGCAAGGGCAGGGGCAGCAACACCCCACCACCTGCCTCGGCGAACAATTCCCGGCTGACCACTGCCACCGCAGGGTCGGCGCCTCGGGCGCCGCTCTTGGTCGGCACCCGCCCGGTGGCAATCAACACGCCGCCGCCCGCCACAAAGCGGCGGAGCGCCTCCATAGTCGCGACGTCCTGCACCGTGGAGACGGCGGGCAGGATGATGCACGCATACCCCTCGTTCTGCACGTGAAGCTGTCCGTCGCACACCTCGCCGGCCCGAATCTGCCGCTCATCGATGATATCGTAGTCGTAATGGAGGCGGGCAAGCTGCTCGTTGAGGAAGCCAGTTTCGGCCACGAAGATGTCGTTGGTCGCTTCGGCCCAGTAGGTCCGCAGCGGGTAAAGGACGGCCACCCTGGCCACGTGCGTCCCCTGGCTCAGGAAGTAGCTCAGGCGCCCGTTGTGATCGGCGAACGCCTTATAGTACCGGAACCACGGCTCAAAGTTCAGCCCCGGCGGGAAATCAAACCGCTGGGAACACACCGCCTTGCCGCCGTCGACCACGTCGTTGGACTGATAGAACCCGTGGAAGATGAACTTGCTGAGACCCTGCAGCATGTAGGCGTCAGCTTTCTGACGCAGCGTCTGCAGGGTCAGGTTCCAATTGCCCGCCGCCGCCGACACGCCCGGCTGAATGAAGTTCGAGAACTGCTCGAGCATGCTGCCGTTCTTGCCCAGCACATGGGCGATGGAGGAGCCCATTTTGGCCGAAATGGTATGGTGGTACATGCCTGAGTCCGTGCAGGAGATCTCTTTCAGCTCGCCGATGCCGAAGTGGTCGGCCCCAAACTGGCTCAGCGAGTCAAAGTGGCTGCGCGGGCTGGTCAGGGCCCACTGCGAGTTCCAACTGGTACACAGCTCGTGGCCGGTCAGGGGAATCCCGTGCTCCTTGCACCAGGCGGACAACTGCGCGAAGAAGCTCCCCATCGCCCGCTGGCTGTACGCCGAGTAGAACTGGCAGCGCAGACGGGCCGTCTCCGCGTCGCCGGCCTTGTGAATCAGCACATACAGGTGCTTGCGGAAGTCAAAGCCGTGGTCGGCCTGGAACTGGGCGAAAAACTCCTCGTTGTACATGAAGCTGGTGTATATCTCGCCGCTCCGCTCCGCCCAGTTGTAGAAGCCGGCGTAGGGTTCATCCAGGAAAACGGCATAGAGCGGGTCGCCAAAGTAGGGCGCCAGTTCACGCCAGAACGGCTCGTAGCCCACCTCGATGAAGCGCCGGATGGCGTCCGGGTTCAAGTAGTCAATCAGCCGGGAGGTGGTGCAGCGGGCGCTGACAAAGGCGAGGACGCGGTACGCCGCGTCAGGCGGCTGCCAGTCGACCGCGACCGTGCAGGAGTCGCCGTCGTGACCTGTCAGGCACGTCTGCGCCGTGAGGTCCACCAGACTCACCGGGTCGATGGTGCCGTCCGGACGCGACCGGAACGCGAAGGCCCGCACAGGCTGCCACTCGCCCCAGACGGGGCGCCCGCCTTCGTACATCCATTCCCAGGCGTCGCGCAGGCCCTCGGCCAGCAGTGCACGAATTTGGGAGACCTTCAGCACCGTGCCGCTTTCAGCGGCGGCGCCCTCGGTCCAAAACAGGTGCCGCTCCCGGAAGTGGTCGTGCCCGGCGACGGTCTTGCCGGCACAGTGGCCGGTAATCCAGTTGTACTCGTCGTAAAGGCCCGCCTTCAGCCCAAGCTTGCGGGCCTCCTCCAGGCAGTAGCGGTAGTCGTCGAAGAACCGGGGCGACAGGTAGTCTTCCATGGGATAGCCCAGGCGGGTCTGAATCCAGAAGCAGGGAATTCCGGCCGCCTTCATCTCCTGCATCCGGGGCAGCAACTGGCTCCGGTCGACCTCCCGCCCCCAGAACCAGTACACCGAGGGGCGGAAGTCCGCCGGCGGGTCGGCGAACCCCTCACGGGTAAGCGACCAGCCGGCGAACGTGGGGTACGGGCGGCGGGGCTCGGCGCCGCTCCGTTCAGTCATGGCTCGCTCCTCCCTCTCTCCCGCTTGTCCGCAACCAACGACTCTTAGATCTGCACTTCGTATACGTCGTACGGCACCAGCCGCACGCTGCCTCGCAGGCCGGATGGCCTGGCGACAGCCTCAAGCATGTTCATGACCGTATTGGTCACCTTAACCGTCAGTGAGTTGGCTCCGGGGGCGATCAGGTCCGTCAGTTCCACCCTGTAGGGGTGCCACAGGCAGGTTCCCGCCGGCCGGCCATTGACCAGCACCTCGACCAGATCGTCGCCGGCCTCCGCCTCCAGGAAGATCCGCTTTCCCGCCCACGCCGGGGGAACCTCCACTGTGGCCCTGTAGGCGCCGGTGCCGGAGAAGAACGGGTAGCCCGCATCGCTCCAGGGGCCGCTCACCGCGGTCACGGGCGGTGCCGTGGCATAGCCATTTCCTTCCCGGCGGAGGCTGAAGGCGCCGACAATCTTGACCGGGTCCAGCACGCCGGACGTCCGGTCGGGAACGGTCAGCCGAATGGCCAGCAGGTTCTCGCCCGCCACTACGCGTTCTGCGATGGGCACTTCCTTGACCATGGCGTCAATGCGGCTCCGGCTGAACGGGCCGTCCAGGGGCTCTCCGTTCAGATAGAGCCGCCACTCGCCCTTCAGCCCGTCCACCAGCAGGCGCAGGTCGGCGGGGATATACGGCGTGCTGAACCGGCAGCGGTACCAAAGCGTGACCGGGTAGGTCCGCTCGTCCCGCTCATGCGGCAGCTGCAGCTCCCAGCCGCCCTTGCGGAAGGTCATCCAGCCGGAGTCGTCCAGCGCAGGCGACAGCCAGTCCTCCGCCTCCCCCTGCCCGCTGGCCTGCTCAACGGCCACCCGGAACTGCTCGGCGAAAAGGACGTTATCTCCTTCGACGGCGAACTGCCACGGCCCTTCGACGGTAACCTCCGCCTGGGGCCCCTGTGCGGCCACCGGCACCACCCGCCCGCCGCTCATGATCAGATGCGTGGGCGCCCTCAAACGGCTGTGAGCGTACACCACGCCGCCATCCACCCGATCCACGACCAGTCCGGGCGCCGCCGTCACCCGCTTCGCTGGCACGGGTACCGCAGGGTCAAGCAGAGCGATTGTCGAGCCAAAGGGTGCCAGCTCCAGGTCAAAGTGCGTGCGGCCGTCCTGCACGTCATAGACCGGCAGGGCTGCCTGATGACCGGTGGTGGAGTCCCACCGCTCCGGGGCGCCCACGGCCTCAAGGCTCACGTGGAAGGATCGGGTCTGGCCCGTCGGGTTGACGATGAAGTAGACTTCGCAGCCGTCCTTGCGCCGGTGCAGGCAGAAGACGGCCGGGTCGCTGATCTCCACATCCGGCGTAGTGCAGGCGCGCAGGGCCTGGTCGAGCATCCTTACACCGTTGGCGGCCCTGAACAGCCCGGCGCCCCGCAGGAAGATGGCCTTGCCGCCGCCTGTGTGCTCTTCGACGTGCAGCACAGCTTCGGAGCCGGCGCCCGGGAAGTCAGCCGCCACGCGGACCGGATCCAGCCCGAACAGCCGCTGCACCCTGCCGGCGAAGTCGGGATCCTCTCCCCCCAGGGCCGCAACCGGCAGCAGCGTATCGGCAATCACACTGCCGCCCTCCGCCACAAACTGCTCAAGCAGTGCCAGGGTGCCTGCCTTCAAATGGGTGACCGGCGGCATCAGAAAGACCGGGAACGCCTCATCCCGGATGCGCAGCTTTCCGGATTCCACAGTCGCCGCCGGCAAGACTACATCTTCATCGACGTAGTCAAAGTCAAAGTGGAGCCGCAAGAGCCGATCGGTGATCCAATTGAAGTCACGCTCCATGACGGAGGTGACCGGGTTCTGCCCCTGGGGCTGGTAGTTGGCCCACATGGCGGTCATGGGGTAGAGCACCGCCACCTTGGCCACGTGCGTCCCGCCGCTCAGCATGTAGCTGTTTCGGGTCATGTAGTCCTGGAAGCGCTGATACTTGTCCCACCAGGTGTGGTGGTAGAACTGCGACGGCGGCCAGTCGCGCTTGCGGTCGCCCTCAATGCTGTAATGGAACCCGTGGGGGTTCAGAAGGTTGACGCCCAGCACATACTCCCAGTCGGCAAGCCACTTCATGCGCTCCATGGTCACGTCCCAATAGGTGCCGCCGAAGGACTCGCAGAGCACGCGGGTGCTGCCCAGGGCGTGGGCGGCGGAGGCGCCCATCTTCATCGCCACATGCTCCTCCGGGTTCCGCTCCGTGCCAATCTTCGGGTAGAGCTTGTCCACGCCGATCAGGTCAAAGTACCGGTAGTTCCGGAAGAGGTTGCCCTCGCAGCGGGCCTGCAGCCGTAGCAGATCTTCAAAGAGCATGTGCCCGGTGAAGGTGACGCCGTTTTCGTGGCACCAATCCTGAATCTGCTTGTAGAAGCTGCGCGAGTACTGCTCGCTGAGAGCATTCCAGAAGTCGTACCGAAGCTGCGCGGTCCGCTCGCCCATGTTAAGGAAGAGTGCCGGCAGGTAAGGCCGCAGGTCGTAGCCGTTGTGGTCCCGGAAGATCTTGAACATCTGCTTGGACCACGGAACGATGTAGTTGTTGCAGGCAACGGCGAAGTAGTGATTGGCCGGCTCGTCGGTGTAGAAGCCCGGCACCGTCTTGCCAAACTGGTCGCCAACGGCAGCCTTGTACTGCTCGTGGGTCATCTCGATGAACTTGGCGGTGGCAGCCGGGTTGAGCACATCCGAGTGCCACTTGGCCCGCCGCTCCACAAAGAAGAGCAGCTTCCAGCGGCCTTCCGGCGCCTCCCAGGTGACGATCTTATCCCACGCCAGGTTCGGACTGAGGTCGACCACCTCGATGACCGTACCGTCAAACTCCTCTTCCCGCACGGCGTAGGCGGCAATCGGGTCCGAATCCTCCATGTCGATGTAGCGGCCGTCGGTACCCTCCAGGTAAGAGAAGTACGGCCCCTCGACATTGGCGATAATCATCTCCATATAGCGCTGCTGCAGGTCGGGGTACTGGGTCGGCAGCGACCAGCCCACCGTGCCGCTGGGCCAGTTCTTCTCGTCGTATATCCACGCCTGCAGGCCAAGTTCGCCGGCCTTTGCCACGGCGAACTTCACCCGGTCAAACCACTCCTCGGACAGATACCCGGGCAGATGACCGAAGCGGCTGTGGATCATGAAACCGGGCATGCCCTGCGCCCGGTACTGCTCCATCTGCCAGGCCATCTCTTCCTTATTCAGGTCGCCGTTCCAGAACCAGAAGGGGAGAATGCCCAGCGCCCGGGACGGGCGGCGGAACTTCTCCCGGCTCAGCGGTTCGCTATGCAAGGTCACATCCAGCAGGGTGCATCCCTCCCAGGTGAACACTTATCCCTTTACCGCGCCGGCAGTGATGCCACGCGTCAGTTGCCGCTGCAGAATCAGGTAGAAAACCAGGACGGGAATCGTCGTCAGTGTGGCAGCGCTCATCAGGCTGTCCCACTGGTTGAAGAACTGGGCAATGAACGTCAGCAAACCGATGGGAAGGGTCAGGCGCGTCTTGAGGAACAGGTAGGCGATGAAGAACTCGTTCCACGCCAGCAGGAACGTAAAGACCGCGACCGAAGTCAGGCCCGGCCCCGACAGCGGGAGCACGATCAGCCGGAAGGCCTGCATGCGTGAGCAGCCGTCAATGGTGGCGGCCTCTTCCAGCGACCGGGGAATCCCGTCGAAGAACCCCTTCATCATCCAGATGGCAAAGGGCAGGGCAAAGGTCATGTAGATCAGGACAAGCCCGAAAGGCTTATCCATGACCCCAATTTTGGAGATCAAGAGCACCAGGGGGATGCCGACCAGCACCAGCGGGAACATCTGCACCATGAGCAGGGTGGTGCCAAAGATGCCCTTACCCCTGAAGTTGTACCGGGACATGGCATACCCGGCCAGGCAGGCCACAAGCAGCGCCAGGGCAGTCGAGCCCACGGCCACTTTCAGGCTGTTCCAGAACCAGGCCGGGAACTGCGTTTCGCTCCACACGTGCTGATAGGCCTCAAACGTAATCTGCTTGGGAATCAGCGTGGGGCCCATCATCATCTCGCTGGCCGGCTTGATCGAGGTGACCACCATCCAGTAAAAGGGGAGGATGGCGAAGGCCGACATGGCGATCAGGACGAGATGCCGCAGGATGTTCGTGATCAGCCGGGACGTGCGGTGCGTCATCGTGCTCCCCCCTATTCGGTGACCTCGTACTTTCTCTGCAGTTTCAGGTACAAGACACCCAGCAGGGACATCACAAGCAGTGCCAGCACCGCCACGGCTGAACCGTAGCCGACATGCAGGTACTGGAACGCCTGGCGGTAGGCGTAAATGATCAGCGTCGTGGTCTTGCCGGCCGGCCCGCCGCCGGTCAGCACGTAAATCAGGCCGAAATCGTTAAAGGTCCAGATGCACTGGAGCAGCGTGGAGATCACGCTGACCGGCAGAATCAACGGGAACGTAATGTGGCGGAAGATCTGCCAGGGGCTGCCGCCGTCGATGCGCGCCGCTTCGTAAATGTCGTCCGGAATGTTCCCCATCGCCGCCAGAATGGTGACCATGTAGAAGGGGAAGCCGCGCCAGACAGCCACCATGATGACGGACCACATCGCCAGCGTCGGGTCGGACAGCCAGAGCAGCGGCTCCTTGATCAGGTGCAGCGACTCCAGGATATGGTTGAGCAGGCCGTCCATGTCGGTGAGAATCCAGCGCCAGGTAATGGAGACCACCACCGGCGGCGCCACCCAGGGCAGGAGCAGCAGGGTCCGATAGATGCCCCGGCCCTTAAAGTTGTCGTGCACAATGAGTGCGGCGAAAAGGCCGACCAGGTAGCAGAACCCAACCGCCCCAACGGTCCACTTCAGGGAGACCAGGAAGGCATTCACGAGGTCAGGATCCTTCAGCGCCTGCGCAAAGTTCGCAACACCGTTGAACTTGATGTTGTTGGCGCGCAGCAAGTTGTAATCCATCAGGCTCTGGTAAACGCCCGCGATGACCGGCCAGATGTTGACGGCCGAGATCATGATCACGGCTGGCAGGATCAGCTTGTAGGGAAGCGTATCCGGCTTCTTGCGAACCCGCCGGACCTCTACCGACGGACTGACCATAGGCTGTCTCCCTTTCCGGCAGAACCCCCCGGCGCCGGCCGATCCGGCGCCGGGGGTCCTTACGCCATCTACTGGAAGTTCTTCTCCAGCTTGTCTGCGCCGTTCTTGAGCGCCTGTTCGGGGGTCATCGTGCCGACGAGCGCGGGGTTGACGATGAAGTCGGTAATGCCGGTACCCACGGCGGCGATACCGGTGGCCGCCTTGTTGTTCGGGTACCAGTAGTCGACAGCGTACTCGTTGACCGACAGCGCCAGATTCTTCAGCATGGCCGGATTGCTGTACATGGGGTCGTTGGCAACGGACTTATAGACCGGCCAGGTGCCGCCGAGGTTCTCCTTGTAGATCCGCGACAGCTGCTGCTTGGAGACGGCAAAGGCGAAGAACTTCTTGGCCGCTTCCTTGTTCTTGGACCCCTTGAAGATCATCCAGGGGTTGTAGAAGCCGATCATGACCTGCTTGCCGGCCGGGCCCTTGAGCACGGGCATCACGTCGGTCTTGGCGAAGATCTCCGGGGCTTCGGTCTTCATCTGGTTGATGAACCAGCCGCCGTTGAAGATCATGGCCGCCTTGCCCTGCTGGTAGAGGCGGTGGGCCTCGTCGAAGGTGTAGCCGGTGACGCCCTTGGGGGCGTACTTGGCCAGTTCGAGCTCGAACCTCAGGGCCTGCAGGTTCTGCGGGCTGTTGATCATCGGCTTGCCGTTAATGTCGGCCAGACCGCCGCCGGCCTGCATGGCCAGCGTCATGAAGAACTGGTCGGGGTCATAGCTGCCTGCCTTGCCGGGGAAGACGATGCCGTGGAAATCGTTGGCGGGGTCGTTCAGCGCCTTGGCCGCTGCCAGGAGCTCGTCCCAGTTTGTGGGCACCTTGATGCCCTTTTCCTTGAAGATGTCCGTGCGGTAGTAGAACGCCCGGGCGTCGATGCCCCAGGTGAAGCCAATATACTTGCCGTCGACCTTCCACTTGTCATACGCCCAGGGAATGGCGTCGGCCAGGTCGCCGCTCTTTTTGAGCACCTCGATCACATCGTCGATCGGCTCGGTTTCGCCCATGGCATGGAAGAAGAACGCAATGCCAGAGTCGCCGCCGGTAATGTCGGGCGGGTTGCCGGCCTTCACGGCGCCGACCAGCTTCTGCTGGTACTCGCCCCAGCCCAACTGCGTGTACTCGACTTGAATGTCAGGGTTCTTGCTGTTCCACTCGGCGATCATGTCCAGTTCAGCCTTCTTGACGGCATCACCCCAGGACATGTCCCAGAACTGGATCTTGACCGGTTCCTTCGCGGGCGTGCCCGTGCCGGGCTCAGGCTTTGCCTGCTTGCCCGAGCAGGCGGCGGACAGAACCAACGCAAGCCCGAGGACGGCCACCAGCAGCAGACGGATCCAGCGGATACGGTCCTTCATGCAGAACACCCCTCCTATGTCGCTATCCATCCCCACAAGGCTGTCACCGAATCCGGGAGCCGGGAATCGCCAGCCAGCCTGGAAACGTTTCCCGCGCTGGCAGGACACACAGAGTTAATCCCGCCTGACCGGCGGTGCCGAGCTGTCGCGCACGACCAGGGGCGTGCTCAGCGTGATCCGCTGGGGAGGCCCGACTGGCTCCTGGTTCATACGCCTCAGCAGCAGTTCAGTCGCGCGACGCCGGCCCTTGGGGCAACATCCCGAATGGTCACCATGGACTTGTCCCACCCTGACGTGGAAACGTTTCCTGTCGTCGCTCTAGTTAGACGAAAGTATGTGAATTCCTTCAGTCAAGCGATAGAAATATCTATTATTTTTCCGCAGTCTATATAGGTAGAAATGTCTACCATACGGTAATATTGGACAAACGAATAGACCGCCACCCGCCGGCAATGGCCGGACAGGCAGCGGTCTGCGCAGGACTCAGCGGTCCGATTATCGCTCCTCGACGTCGATGGTAGCCTTTACGTAGCCCGGGGGACGGTCATGCGCAAACGCAAATGCTTCGTTGATCCGGCTCAGCGGGAAGCGGTGCGTGATCATCTCCCCGATGCTCACTTTCCCTTGCGCGGCCAGGTCAAGGCCCGCCTTGAGGCCGGCCACGTAAACCCGGTGGTCCCGCTCGTGCGCGTTGATTACGTCGAGCCCCTTCCAGTTCCACTGCTGCATGTTGACCTGCCGCGGTGCCCCCTGGTGGTAGCCGTAAATCACCAGGCGGCCGCGAATGCGCACCAGGTCGCCTGCGAGCGTCAATCCGCCCTGGGTGCCCGAGGCTTCCACCACAATGTCGGCCCCCTGGCCCCCGGTGGCAGCCAGCACGGCCTGGCGCACATCTTCCGTGGCGGCATTCAGCGCCTGATGGGCGCCATAGGCTGCGGCCCGCTCCACCGCCTCCTGCCGGGTATCAATCGCGATCACACGCTTGGGACTCCGGGCCAGCAGGCACTGCTGGAGCAACAACCCCATGAAGCCGGCGCCCACCAGCACGACGGTATCCTGGTAGTCGGGGTTGATGCGGCGGGCCGCGTTGACGGCGCATGCGATGGGCTCGCCTACTGCCTCGTGGAGTGGCAGACCGGGGGGAAGCTTCACCACCCGGTCCGCTGCGGTCAGGCAGAAGTCTGCGAAGCCTTCCCGCTCGTTGATGGCGGCAACGTAATCGCCCACGCTGACTTCGGTAACGTGGGGACCGACCGCTGCGATCTCGCCGGCCACTTCATGACCCAGGCGAATCGGGTAGCCCGTGAACGCTGCGTTGGCGAACAGCTCCAGTTCACCCGTACAGATGCCGCAGGTCTTCACTTTGATCAGTACATCGCGGTCCCCCAGGGCCGGCACCGGTACTTCCTCGATTGCAAACTGCCGAAAGGCGGTCAGGACTGCTCTGCGCATCTCTCAATCCTCCGTTTCAGGCCCACCACATGGCGCCGGGCTTCTCAGCGATCAGCGCCTGTTTCAGGTTCATGACGGCCGTGCGGAACCCCTCATCCACCGACATGAGGCTGTCCTCGTGTTCGATCGAAAGCACCCAGTCATAGCCCACGAGGCGCAAGTTGCTGACAATATCGCGCCACAATTCCACACCGTGTCCGTAGCCGACCGACCGGAACACCCACGAGCGCTCAATCTCCCTGGCGTAGGGCTTATAGTCGAGGCCGCCGTTCACCGGGAAGTTGACCGGGTCAAGCTTCGTGTCCTTCGCGTGGACGTGGAAGATCGCATCTTTGAGCGTCCGGATGGCCAGCACGGGATCAATCCCCTGCCACCACAGATGGCTGGGGTCGAAGTTGACGCCCAGTTCGGGGCCAACCGCGGCGCGCAGACGCAGGGCAGTCTCAGGGTTGTAGACCAGGAAGCCCGGGTGTGGCTCCAGGGCAATCTTCGTCACTCCCTGGCTGCGGCACCACTGCACTTCGCTGCGCCAGTAAGGAACCGCCACCTCGTCCCACTGCCACTGCACGATCTGCCGGAACTCGTCAGGCCATGCGCAGGTGACCCAGTTGGGCAGCCGGGCGCCGGGGCCTTCCCCGGGGCAGCCCGAGAAGGTGACCACGCGCTCCACCCCGAGTTCGGCAGCCAGCCGCACCGTCTGGCGGAAATCGTGTTTGAACCGCGCGGCCACCGCCTCATCCGGGTGAATCGGGTTGCCATGGCAGCTCAGCGCAGAGACGGTCAGCTCACGGGAGTCAATCTCCCGTTTGAACTGCCGGAGGGCGCCGGCATCGGCCAGCAGAACGCCGGGATCGCAGTGTTTGGATCCCGGGTAGCCGCCGCAGCCAATCTCCACCGCCGTCACACCGTTGCGGACGATATAGTCCAGGCTTTCTGCCAGAGGCCGCTGACCAAACAGAACCGTAAAGACCCCCAGTTTCACCGTAATACACCTCCCGCCTTACCGTGAGCGTTCCGACCGCATCGCCCGGATCAACTCCAGGAACAGGTCAGCGTCGTGCCGGTAGTCTTCCGGGCCGCACTTCGTGGGCGCACCCTCCGTAATGGCAAGGTAGAGCGCCTGCCACTCCTTGACGAACGGATCATCCCAGCCGGGAAAGAGCTCACGGGTTTCGATGCCCGTGCCCGTGGTCCGCTGCTCCGTTACTGTGACGGGCAGGTGGCGGACATAGGGCGGCGCCCAGTCGACCCGAATGGTCTGGTCGTCGCCGGCGACTTCGATGTAAGTGTTATACCGGGGCAGGTTGTCCACACTCATCTCAAACTGGCAGACGAAGTCGCCATAGTCGAAGGCCGCTGTCACCGTGGCGCCGCCCTGGCGGAACGCCGCGTAGAGCACTCGCTGCGGCAGCCCCAGCATCTCCCGCATGGCCGACAGGTCATGGCTGGCCAGGCCCATCAGCATGCCATAGGCCCGCACCTCTTCCGGAGCAGCCTCGCCGATGGCCCTGCGGATCAGTTCGGCGCGGGCCCGCTGCCCCTGCTGCAGCACCTCCGCCGGCACATCGTTTCCCCGCATGACCCGGGAGGTCTGCTCGATGATCAGGCTATTTCGCCCGATCACATCGTGGACGCGCGCCAGGCGCACGGCTTTCATCCGCTTCACGGCGTCCACGGCGGCGGTGAATGCGGGGGCATAGCGGCGCATGTAGCCCACTTGCACGGTCAGGCCCGTCCGGTCCCGCTCGGCCGTAATCTGGTCCACTTCTTCGGGTGTGATGCACATGGGCTTCTCAATCAGCACGTGCTTGCCGCCGGCAAGGGCTGCCAGCGCGGTGGCTGCGTGGAACGCGTCGGGGTTAGCCGCCAGGACCACATCGACCGTCGGTTCAGCCGCCAGATCCCGGTAATCGGTATACCGCCGGGGAATGCGCCATAGGTCGCCGACCCCGTTCAAAACCGCGGGCGATACGTCGCACAGCGCCGTCACCTCAAACGAATCGTTCAGCTGCTGAAGAGCCGGCAGATGGATGATCTGCGTCACTTCGCCGCAGCCGGCAATACCGACACGAAGCCGTTTCATACGGTACGCCTCCTTCAGGGGGCAGACGGCTCCGCCGGCGACCCCAGCCAGGAGCGCAGGTCCGTCAGGCAGCGCCGCAGTTCATCTGTGGGGTCGTAATGCTCCGGCTCATGCTCAACGGCAACGCAGCCGTTGTAGCCCATGCGGACCAGCTCCGCCACGACGCCTCTGACGTCCACCACCCCGTCGCCATAGGCGCAGGAGTCATGTCCGCCGAATGCGCGCACGTCCTTGAGGTGCACGTGCCACAGGTGCGCCTTCAGCTCCCGCACGGCCCTGACCGCGTCGTAGCGCTGCGTTGCCCACCAGCCGGTGTCAACCGCCACGCCGAAGCAGTCCGTGTCGGCTCCGATCAGGTCGATCAGCGCGCCCGGCTCCGGCTCGAAGTGGTTCTCAATGGCCATTTTCACGCCGTGCTTCCGGCAGAGCTCCAGCGCCAGCGCCCGGTTCGCAGGGTGGAACGAACCCACCAGGTAATTGACCCCCAGCGCTTTCGCCATGCGAAAGCCTTGTTCGGCACAGGCGCGGGGAAAATCGGGCCGGGCCAGCGCAAAGTAGTAGGCGACCGGCGTCAGGCCCAGGTCGCGCAGCACCGACCGGGCGCCGGCCAGGGTCTCTTCGTTCAGCGACGGGGGCAGGTGCGGATTCCAGATCTCCACCCCCGTGAAGCCCAGCGAGCGGATCAGGCCCATCAGGTCACGGAACCGGTCCAGGTATGCGGGGCCGGAGTATGCGTTCACCACCCGCCGCTCGGCCGCATTCCACGCCGACAGCGAGTAGCTATAGTCCGATTCGCGGCCGACATAGCTGGCCGTAACAACCGCCAGTTGCATGGCAGAGCCTCCTCGTTTCGTCAGGCTCGAACCGTTTCCGTCGGTCAGGAGTTACGGACGGAAACGGTCCGACCCTTCGTTCAACTCCTTACGGGTAGTCGACGGCGGTGACCGTGCCGGTTTCAACGGCCTGGTCGGCGGCCAGGGCCAGGGCGAGGCTGCCGATGGCGTCAGCATACGAGGAGCGAACCAGATCCTGGCGCCCCTCCTCTACGGCCGCCACGAATTGCTCCAGTTCCGTGCGGTAGTACTGATCCTCCGGGAAGTGGAGAGCGACCGCCTGGCCGGCCACCTGACCGGTCAGCCGGCTGCGCACCACGTCCAGCTGCAGGTGCAGCTCGTCGGAGAGCAGCTCCACCGTGGAGACGTAGTCGGTGTACGACCAGGAGTGGGTATGGTTCTGCAGCACGCCGCTGCGCCAGCGGAGGGCCAGGGAGTGGCTGTCCTCGACGGTGAAGTCGCCCCCTTTGGGCACCGTAGCGTTGCTGCCAAACCCGGCGACGGCCGCCGCTTCGCCCAGGAGGTATCGCGACAGGTCAAGCGTATGGATCGCCTGGTCCAAAATCGGGCCGCCTGAACGGCGCTTGTCAAAGAACCAGCGGGGCCAGTTGGGGTCGAGGGCAAGCCGGCAGAGCAGCTTGCTGTGGACCGAGGCGACCCGGCGCCCGGCGATCAACTCCCGGCATGCGTCGACGGCCTTGCAGTACCGGTACATGAAACCGACGCCGTTGATCACACCAGTCTGGTCCAGGACCGCCTTCACCTGCAGGGCGCCCGCCAGATCCTTCGCCGGCGGCTTTTCAATAAAGCAGTGAACTCCCCGGCCGGCCGCCTCCTGCACCGGTTCCAGCCGGACGGTCGGCGGCGTGCAGATTACCACGGCGTCTGGCCGGGCTTCATCCAGCATCACCCGGTAGTCGCCGAACGCCGGCAGTCCCCAGCGTCCGGCGATGCCTTCAGCCTTCCTGACATCCACATCGCAGACTCCGGCGACCCGGACCCCGCTCATGTTGGCCAGGTTCTCCAGGTGGCGCTGTCCGATCCAGCCCGTCCCGATGACCCCCACTTGAATCAAAGCGCTTCCCCTCCCCGCCGGGCCGCTGCTACACAGTCAGCCCCAGCTCGTTCTCCAGGTACTCCTTGTTGATGCGCAGGCTGTTCATGGGGCCGATGACGCTCTGGTCAAGCTCGACGGTGATCCAGCCCTGGTAGTCGATCTCCCGCAGGGTCGCGATGCACGCTTTCAGGTCGACCACGCCCCGGCCCAGCTCCGTGAAGATGGGCAGCTGATCCGTTCCGGCTGAAGTCTGCTGCCCCCATTCCACACCGGGGTTCAGATCCTTGATGTGCAGGTAGGCCAACCTGTCCCGATACTTCCGGTAGACTTCGCAGGGGTCGGCGCCGCCTTTTTGAATGTGGGCGCAGTCTGCCGCCAGCCAGATCAGGCCCGGGTCGGTCATTTCCATGACGCGGTCGATCTCGTCCGGCTTCTCGACGATCGTGCCCAGGTGCGGGTGGTAGCAGGCCTTGATGCCCAGGTCATTGCAGATGCGGCCAATCTCGTGCATGGTGTGCACGAAGAGCTGCCAGTCCTCGCGGGAGTTCCCCTCCGGACGGCGCACCCCGCCGCCGAGGACCATGCGGTCGGCGCCCATATTCCTGAGGAACCGGGCGACCTTGCCGTTCCACGCAATCTCCTGCTCCGTCACTGCGGGGTCGCACAGACGACCGCCGGCGTAAAGCGCCACCAGCCGCAACCGGTGTTCTGCCAGGATCTCTTTGAACTGCTGTTGGCGTTCATAGTGCTGCTCGGCGACCCAAGTGAACGTTTCGCAGCCCTTGAACCCAAGGGCGGAGACGTCCGCCAGCCCCTGCCGCCAGTCGGATCCCCAGGTAATCAGGTGTACCGCAACATCGAAGTGCGCCACCGTGAGCCTCCCCCCTGTTTGGATCATCACACGTTGCAGGATGTACTATTATGAACATGGTATCGTTTTCCCTGCTGAAATGCCCAAAATATGTGAGTAGTTATCACTATCGTATAGTACGAAAGGCTATAGACCTTCGCGCTCGCACACAATCGGGCGGGCGAACCGCCGCTCCTACCACAGAAATCCCCGGCTGCACCACCGCAGAAGTGGTACAGCCGGGGTTACCTTTCAGGGCGCCATCAGCCGCAAGTTGGGTGAAGGAGATCCTGACCTTCGGCGGTCAGAAACCGGAAACCAAGGTCGCAAAGTTGGCCATAGAACTCATGGTTGCTCCGCTCCCAGGCCGATGTGAAGAAGTCCGGAATCCATGCCCCTGCGTGCTCCCGGAAGAACCTGTGCTGGAGGCTGCGGTAGCGGGCGGCGCCCGTTTCATCGCCGGCGGCTTCCCGGGCCGCCTCCTCAGCCGTCAAGTGCTGCATGACTTCCAACTCTACAGACACGTGGTCAGGGAGGAGGCTTTTTTCGTGTATGGGCTCAAGTCCGATTTCCGCGAGGAAATCCCGGGCCGCGACGGTGTGATTCCCCCAAAGGCGCCCCTCGCCGCGCTGAATCGACTCATGCGGGTTGATGGTCAGCAAAAAGAGGTAGGTGTAAGCCGTCGCAAGTTCCTCGAGAAAGGCTTCATCGTCGGCCCGGCGGAAGCATTTCAGCGACACGCCGCTGGCGTAGAGGCCTTCGAGCACTTCAGGTTTGCGCATTTCCACCAGGAATTCGGCGTCAATCTCAGCGCGGGTGATGCGGGCCAAGAGGCCGTAAACGTGGCTACGGGCTTGCGCTTCCAGCATCATCTCTTCCATGGCTCTGTCCTCCTTTGTTGCGAAAAAGGGGACCGGACTGAGCCGATCCCCTGTCTGCCGCTTATGCCTTGCTGATGGTAACCGGCGTTGCCCACTCCTGCCCGCCGCCAATCGGGTCGGTCAGGATCTCCGGCCACCAGTTGGAAAGGGTGCCGTTTTCCGTCCACCAGATGCGTCCGTAGTCGCGATCGGCCTTCTGCAGTTCACCGCCGATCGCCTTGCCGGTGGGATCGGTCAGGCTCTTTCCGGCTGTGGCGAAGGCGCCGTACTCCCAGTGGCCGGGCCCCCAGCCGGACGCCAGGGTATCCGGGCGAATGCCCTCTGTGATCCGGATGTTGGCTACCTTCTCATTCACCTTGGACTTGATCTTGATTTTGTCGCCTTCCTTGAGGCCGTATTTGGCCGCGGTGGCGGGATTGATCCAGATCGGGTTGTCGTGCGTGATCTCGCTGAGCCATTTGCAGTTCGACGTGCGGCTGTGGGCCAGGGTCGGGAACTTGTATTGGATCAGCACCAGTTCATCTGGCTTCAGGTTGGTGGTCTTTGGGCTGGGGATCCATGTGGGGAGTCCGGGCTGGTTGGCGTCGGCCCACCGCTGGCTCCAGAGCCCGATCATCTTGTGCTTGGTCTTCCAACCCTTATAGACCTTGCCATCCGACAGCTTGATGCCGATCGCGTCGCCGCGCTTGCCGTCCTTGAGCTTATAGACCAGGTTGGTTTTTTCGTCCACCTCGGTATCCTTGAGGTCGGTGACTTCCTTGTCGGCATATCCGAACTGCGGGGGCTTCTCATCGGGGTTGTAGTAAGCACCGACCTGCTTCAGCTTCTCGAACCCGCCCCAGGCCTCGAAGCCCGGCAGGCAGTCTTTAACGTTGGCCGCGATCATGGACTCCTCGGTATGGTCGTTGAAGAACTGCTCCATGCCGCCGCCAATGCGCTTGGCCAATTCCTGCAGGATCTGGCGTTCCGGCATCGATTCGCCCATGGGCTTGACAATCGGCTGCCGGATGGCGACCCACGCCTTGGCATCCAAGGGGTAGTGGGTTTCGGGGTCCCAGCGCTCAAGGTAGGTGGTGTCCGGCAGAATGATGTCCGCCAGGGCTGCAGACTCGCTGAAGAAGGTGTCGAGGGCCACAAAGTAGGGAATCTTCGTCCGGTCCTTGAGGATGTTGATGTGCAGTTGGGCATCTCCCAGCACATAGACCGGGTTATGGACGAAGGTCATGAAGGTGTCGATTTTGTCCTTGCCCTCAGCATACAGCTTCAGAATCTGGGTGGAAGCATCCTTGGAGGTAGGGCCGCTCTTGCCCACGGCGCTCTTCTTCTTGGTTAGCGCCGGTGGGGTCTTGGGGTACTTGAAGTTCGGCTTGTTGTTGTACAGCACGCCGCCGGGGACGTTCAGGTTGCCGACCAGCGCGGCCAGCAGCAGGATCGCCTTGGCGGTCATGGCGCCGTTGTAATGCGTGCCGATGCCCTTATAGGCGTAGAGTGTACCCGGCTTGATGGTGGCCCACTCCCGGGCAATCCGGGTGATGGTGGCCGCCGGAACGCCAGACATCTTCTCCGCCCATTCGGGGGTGTACCCTTCCTTCTCCAGGTGCGCCAGGTACTTGTCGAGGGGGTAGTTAAACCACTTGACCATCTTGGGATCGACCAGATTCTCCTTGATGATCACGTAGTGCATCGCCAATGCGACGGCCAGGTCGGAGGCCGGCTTGACCGAAATCCACTCGGAGGACTTGGCAGCGGTATTGGAAAGGCGCGGGTCAAAGGTGACAAAGTGGCACTGCCCGGAGCTGATGGCCTTGATCGCCCGCTGGGCATTGGGGACAAAGACGCCGGTGGACTCCAGGACGCCGCAGCCAAAGTTCAGGGCATACCGGCTCTCGGTGATGTGCGCCACGTGGCTTTCGTAGCCAAAGGCCTCCTCGAAGCCTTCCTTCTTGGAGTTAGAGCAGGTGCCGCCCCGTCCGAACTGGTTGGGTGTACCATATGCCTGGGTGAACAAGTTCAAATAGCCGTTAGTCCGGTCCCGGCCCGGAATGACCACAAACTGCTCAGGGCGGCCTTCCTCCCGGAGCTTCTTCAGGCGACCGGCAACCTCGTCCAGCGCCTCATCCCAGGAGATGCGCTTCCAACCCGTCCTGTCGCCTCGCTCTTTCGTTTGCTTCATCGGGTAGAGCACCCGCTGGGCATCGTACAGTTGGTTGACACCGGCCTGGCCCTTGGCGCAAATCAGGCCCTTGTTATTGGGGTGAGCGGGGTTGCCCTCAATCTTCACCAGGCGACCGTCTTCCACGAAACCGATAATGCCGCAGACGGTGGTGCACTGGAAACAGGAGCTGGGTATCGCCTGGCGTGCCTTGCCAGTTGCGGAGGGGCTGCGGCCTCCCTTGTCGAGCTCCTTGGCATAAATGGTCCGTCCTCCGAGGTAGGCCAGGGCACCGGTGGCGGCGCCCAGTTGGAGGAACTGGCGGCGGTTCAGTGACATAGTGTGCGTCCCTCCTTTCGCTTACTGCGGGAAGTCCATGCCGGCGAAGATCTCCAACGCCCGTTGGCTGAACAGGCCCACTAGAATCAGAAGGCTGGCGACGATCTGTCCGGCCCGCGTCTTCCCGGTAGCGGGGAGATACAGCAGAGCGATGGGGACCAGGGTGCCGCCACCTACCACCAACCCCCAGAAGCTGCCGCTGTAAGCGCCGGCAACGAGGTTCTTGCCGATTGCCACGGCCTGGGGCGACCGGCTCAGCAGCACCAACACCTGCACGATCACCAGGGCCAGCCCGTAGACCAGCAGATGACTGCCAACGCGGCCGAGGGTGAAGGAGACCTCCGCGGTCGAATTGGGGCGGGTCAGCGCGCTGATCAGAATAACCACCGCCGTTCCGGCCAGAACGGCAGAGAGCAGGTACATGACTGGCAGCAGAGCGCTGGTCCAGAGGGGGCTGGAGCGGGTCATGAGCAGTTCGAACGAGGTGTACATCGGCAGGAGGATTGCCGCGGGTACGCCGGCGACAGCCAGGGGGCGCTTCCAGGAGGTAATACCCTTCCACTCAGCGTAGGCGTAAAGGACGGCAAGCAGCCCGAACAGATTGAGTATCCATGCACCCCAGGAAATGGGCGAAGTCGGGTTAAAGTTGAACATCACCCGCCAGAACCGAGTGGGCTGGGCCAGTTCCAGAATCAGCGTCAGTCCCATCAATCCGGCGAAAACAGGTGTGAGGAAAGCCGTAATCCGGGCCAGGCGGTCAAACTTGCTCAGGCGGAACAGGTGGACCACCATGGTGAAGATCATCAAGCCGGAGCCGATGGCCGCGGCCAGGAAGTACCCCACGATAATCCAGCCGAAAGGGTGCTCATTGAGCAGATTGGAAACGACGCGGGTTGTGATCACTGGTTCGTCCCCCCTGTCATGACACGGGTATCGGCTCCGATGTAGAACACCCGCGGTTCGGTGCCGGCCTCGGGCTTCAGGACCTGGGTAGGCGTACGGGCGATCAGCTTGCTGATCTCGCTTTCGGGGTCATTCAGATCCCCGAAGACCCGGGCCCTGCCGACGCAGGTGTTGACGCAGGACGGGACCAGTCCCTGTTCAACCCGGTGGACGCAGAAATCACACTTGCTGGCCGTGTTTGTCTCGGGGTTGATAAACCGGGCGCCGTACGGACAGGAGGCGATGCAGTAGCGACAGCCGATGCACTCATCCTGGGCGATGACGGTGATGCCATCCGCCCGCTTGTACGTGGCACCGACGGGGCAATTGCGGACGCAGACCGGATCCTCGCACTGATTACAGAGCCAGGGGAGAAAGTGGCGGCTCACGTTAGGGAAGGCGCCGACTTCGACCTCTTTGACCCAGGTGCGGAACACTCCCAGGGGCACCTGATTTTCCGACTTGCACGAGACCGTGCAGGCGTAACAGCCAATGCACTGGCGCAGGTCGATCACCATGCCGTAGCGTGGCGTCTGCTCTTGGCTCATACCGGACCTCCTCTGCGTAGATGAGCTTCGATGGATGGTTCAGTCCACACTCATCGTAGTGCAGCGAGGTCTTCAGCCGTTAGAAGCAGGCGTACTGCAATCTGTACGTATGGATTTCATGACACCGGACAGATAGTCACAAAGGGCGTAGACCGCTGTGACAGCGGCCTCCGCCCTTCGCTAATCGAAATAGCCGTACTGGTATACCTGTACTGGTACTCAGTCACCCTTCGGCGGCATCTGCCGTGCCACGTAGGCAGCTGCCTGCGACCTGGTCGCAAAGCCGAGCTTGCTAAAAATGCTCGCCACATAGTTGCGTACGGTGTTGACGCTCAGTCCCAGCTCCTCGGCAATCTCCCGGTTGGTCTTGCCCTGACCGATCAGAAACAGGATGCGATCTTCCTGCGGCGAGAGCCCGCCCCCGGTATTTCCCCGCGCCAGGGACTGCATCTGGGCCAGGACCCGCCCGGTGACGGCGGGGTCCAGCATGGATCCGCCCCGGGAGATGGTGTCCAGCGCCTCAATGAGCGTATCGGTTCCCAGTTGCTTGAGCAAGAAGCCGGAAGCCCCGGCCAGAATCGCCCCCATCACAGACTCATCATCGTTGAAGGAGGTCAGAAAGAGCACCCGTGTCTCAGGGCGGGCGCTTCGAATCTGGCGGCAGGCGTCAATGCCGTCGCCGTCGGGCATGCGCACATCCATGATGACGATATCCGGTCGGTGTTGCTCGGCCAGGCGGACTGCTTCACGCCCGGAAGCGGCCTCGCCGACCACCGCGTAGTCGGGTTCTGCCGAAATCAGCTCCCGCATCCCATACCGAACAATGGCGTGGTCATCGGCGATGAGAACGCGTGTCGGGTGCTGTCCCTCCATGGGCACTATGCTCCCCTCTTTCGTGGCAAGATTGCCTGCACCTGAGTTCCCTGGCCCGGCTGCGAAAGGATCCGGATCTCGCCCCCTGCCATCTGGGCCCTCCGGTACAGAATTCGCAGGCCGTAGTGTCCCTCCCGGGTAAGCGCCTCACTGACCTCAAACCCCTTTCCGTCATCGGCGACCGTCAGGGAGATGTGGTTATCCTGCTCGCGTACTAGCACCCGGACGGTGTGGGCACGGCTGTGGCGCCCCGCGTTGGACAGCGCCTCCCGGAGAATGCCGACCATCTGCTCGGTCAGTTCCTGATCCACCAGATCAGAAGGCAGGCCCTCGACGGTCCAGTCGACCGCGATCCCGTATGTGTTCTGGAAATCGGTCACCCGCTGTGCGATGCTGTCTCGCAAACCGCCGCAGGGCAGCCGTCGCCCGTCGAGATCGCTGATGTACGCTCGAATTTCGTCGATGATCTTGCCGAGGCGCTCCAGGGTCAAGTCGACCCGCCGCCCGGCTTCTTCGGGATCAGCCGACATTCGGCGCCGGACCGCCTGGAGGCCCAGCCCTGCGGCATAAATCGACTGGAGGATCCCATCGTGCAGTTCCCGGCCAAGGCGGTCCCGCTCCTCTGCCGCGGCTCTGACCGCTTCGGCGTTTTCCAATCGTGACTGCATCTCAGCGTTGAAAACGCGCAGCGTCCGAAGCATGAAGAAAGCGATGAATGCCGAGCAGACCATCCGCGGGATGGGTACCGGCATGCCCATTTGCAGGAGCAGTTCGCGGTTGAGAATGTTGGCGGGAAAAAAACCCGCCTGCGGGACCAGCAGCCCGGCAAAGACGGAATAGCCGGCCATGGCAACGCTGGCGCCGCGCAGGTCGGGGACAAGCCGTGGGAAGCCGGCTTCCCGGAACTGGCGAACCTGCATATGCAGACCGACGGCGGAAGTGAGAGCCCCCGGGAAAGCAAGGAGGTACCGCCCCCACGCTTCCGAATAGTGAGCCCAGGCCAGGTCGTCCATCGGGGCCATGGCTGCCTCGTAGAGGAGAAATCTGGCGCACCAGTAGCCGAACAGTACCAATGGCAGCACCGGTAGCCAAGAAAGCCGTTCCCGGCTGTCGCTCATCAGGTAGGAGCCAAACAGGAACAGCGCCAGGAACGAGGCCGAAAACAAGAACTGATGGATCACATTAAGGGCTTGTATCATCCCGGGCCCCACAAACTGCGACTGGATGGGGATGAAGACGTGCCCCCACTCACCGAACCCGTGCAGGACGCCAAATGCGGCGAGGAACGGCAGGCTCCGGTCCAGCCGGAGGCTGCTCGCCTGGCGGTGCTGGAACCAGATCGTCCACCCAGTCAGAAAAAAGACTAGACCATAGGCAAAGTAGATTAGCGGCCGATTGGCTTCAATGATGCTTTGCAGAGCATTCCCCCCTCTGCGGTGCATACTCTCAGAATAGTGCCCGCTTATCGGAAGAAGGTAGATTGAAAAAGCCTTGTTTCCGATGGGTACAAATAGGCATATTCGGTGTTGTGCGAGCATGAGCAGGAATACAGGCGTGGTGGCCATGTTGACGGTCATGTTGGTCGTGGCGGCTCTGAATGCCGCTAAGAGAGGCAGCGGCATCCCCGGGATCCAGTGGCGGGTCTTCGGGGCCATCGCTCTGGCCGAGGCTGCCACCGTCGGGCTGATGGTGGCGCTGCGGATTATCCCGCCGACTGCCCAATACCTGATTCCGATCAGCGGCATGGTCATTGGCAATGCCATGGTGAACGCCGGGCTGCTGCTCAATCGGTTCCATGCTGAAGTTGCGGCTCGCCGGGGTGAGATTGAAGTACTCTTCTCCCTTGGCGCAACCCCGCGTCAAACTGCCAGCACGGCAGTGAAGTCCGCGGTGAAGGCCTCAATGATTCCAAGCATCGACGCCCTGAAAACTGTCGGGTTGGTGCAGCTTCCCGGCATGATGACCGGCCAGATTCTCGCGGGCGCCAGCCCAGTTGAGGCGGTCAAGTACCAGATCTTGATCATGTACTCGCTGGCGGCTGCTGCCGCCGTCACCAGCATGATTCTGGGCCTGCTGTGCATTTCGTCGTTTTTCAATCGCTATTCACAACTGGTGGAGCCACTGTAACCAAAACACGGCCCCCCACGACAAGGAAAGCCAGTGGGGGGCCTCTTCGCGGCTTCACAGGAGCTCGACGTACCCTTCCGTACCGTTTACCCTGATCCATTCGCTCCTTGAGGATTCTGATGACGTCGCCAAGTTTCTTCAGGCTGCGTCACGCACTGACGAAGCGAGGGGTGTTTCAATCACCGCGGGCCTATACAAGCAGAAGCGCCATCGCTGCAACCATGTAGAGTGATGCGAACTTGAAAAGCCGGTAGTTTACCTGAACGGACGGGCGGACCATCGCGTTGGCGCCCAGACCGACCAGCACCAAGGCCAGCGCCACGGCAAACGTCAGGGGGCCCCAATGTTCCACCAGGCTCCAGGTAATGCCGGCCATTGTAACGGCGGCGAGTACCGTGGAGAGGCTGATAATCACCTGCGTCGCCCTGAGTCCGTACACATTCGGAAACACGGGTACGCGCGCCCTGGCGTAATCGTCCGCATGCTTCATGCTAAACGTCAGGATGTGTGTGGGAATCCACAGCAGGACCGCCAGGGCCAGCAGGAGCCCGATGGCCTCGACCTGGCCCGTCGCCAGCACCCGCCCCGCCAGGACAGGCATTCCGCCGGAGAGTCCGCCCCAGATCACCGACCAGGGCGTTCTGCGCTTCAGCCACATGGTGTAAACGACCAGATCGAGTACCCACCCGGTCAGCACCACCAGGCCGAAAAGGGGGTCGAGCAGGAACGCCCACCCGAGGCCCACCGCGCTCATGGCGACACCCGGCAGCAGCGCCGCCGCCGGACTCAGCCTGCCGGAGGCCAGGGGGCGCCGCCGGGTCCGGTCCATCACCGCATCAATATCGCGGTCATACGCCATGTTCAGTGCCGTCGTTCCGCCTACCGCCAAGAACAGGCTCCCGAGCAGCCCGGCATACGCTGCCGGGTCGGTTGGGGCGTTCAGTCCGCTGGCATACCCGACCAGTCCGGTGAAGAGCAGCAGGAGCGTCTGCTTGCACTTGATCAGGGCCCAGAAATCGCTCAGGCGCTGCAGCATGCGGCGTCACCTACTTTCCGGGGGACCTTACGCACCGGAAACCAACGTTGGGGCTGGCATATTCCGGTTCCGCGCTGTTCCGGCTCCAGACGCGCAGGTCATAGCCATAGTTGGCCTTGCTCCCGCCCCGCATAAACCGGTAGTGGGTCATGGGGTAGACATCGGCCGTCCATTGGGCGACGTTGCCGGCCATGTCGTACACGCCATACGGGCTGGCCGCGGGCTGCGTCTGGAAGTCCCCGTAGCGCCCGCCGTTGTAGAAGCCCACCGGCGTGGTGTCGCTGTAGCCTCCGCTGGTCTCGAAAGGATCCTTGCTGTGGTAGTAGTTGGCGCGGACGCCGGTGATGCCGTCACCCCAGGGGTACGGGCGCTCATCCGTCCCGCGGGCGGCCTTCTCCCATTCGGCTTCGGTGGGCAGCCGTCCGCCGAGCGTCTCACAGTAAGCTCTGGCCCCGAACCAGGTAACGGTGGTCACGGGATGATCCGCATAGCCCGGCTTCACCGTAAAGCTATCGCCGTTGCGCTCAATGCGGCTGGCGGGATCGCCAAAGGTCATGAGCGGATAGTCGCCGGCCTTATACTCCTTCTCGTGCTTGGCGCCCCGGAAGGTATCACCCGGATACCCCCCCACCGCCGTGTTTCCGTCGAACCGGATGCTGCCGGCTTTCAGCGCCCGGCTGAGGTAGCCGGCGTACTGGGCGTTGGTCACCGGCGTAACCATGATTTCGTACTCCTGCGCGATCCCCGTCTCCACTGCGTCACGGCCCATTTTGAACGGGCCGGCGGGAATCCGCGCCCACGCCCCGGCGTCCGCACCCGCCTTCGCATACTGGGTCAGACCGGGCGGGGCCGACGGCTCCACGCTGCACCCGGCGAGCGCAGCGCCAAGCAGAAGGGCCACCACGGGCTTCATCAGCCTCCGCTTCATCGGGCAGCCACCTCCTCATCCGCCTCGGCTGTCCAACGGCCATTGCGCCGGAAAAGGTCGGCGAGCCGCCATAGCAGGAAGATCGCCAGCACCACCAGCACGGCGCCCAGACCGAAATCGATGGCCAGCATGGTCCAGTTCACCACGCCCTGCTGACCGTACTCCGTCACAAACAGGCGCTTCATGGAGAAGATGGTCGCCCCGGCGAACGCCATGTCCGAAGCGAGAATCAGCACCCAGCCAAACCAGCGGCGGGCCCGGCCTTGCAGTCCCATCATGTCGGCAAAGTAGCACAGCAGGATGGTCGCCGTCAGTGCCGACAGCGCGTGCCAGTGCCCGGTCAGGGTGATGCGCTCTTCCCGGTGCGGCCACACCCGGAAGATCTCATCCAGCTTCACCGCCATGAAAATCCCGACGCCGCTGACCACGAAGTTCATGTAGACCATTTGCCAGAGGGCGCCGAACCGGAGGGGGTCGTGAAGCAGCGCCCTCAGTTTTTGCCCGAGCGTAGGCTTCTGCAGACCCTGCTCGGCCGTGCGCTCCCGAATCAGCTTGCCCCAGCCGAAAATCACCAGCATCAGGGCCGCCAGCATCACGAAGACCGAACCGACGTAAATGATGGTATGGGCGTGCGGCGTCACCACCACGGACCAGGCGCCCAGCGTAATGACGACCGTACCGAACACCATGAGCGGCATGGCGATTTTGTGGCAGATGCCCTTGAAGTCGAACCAGCGCCCGATCACCAGCGCCGTGGCAATGGCGATCAGGGTGAGCATGATGTGCAGGTGGCCAATGACGGCCTTCTGGAGCAGGTTCTTGACCGGCTCCCGCACCATGTCTTCAGCCAAAAATGACTGGAACCCGTTGCCGAAGAAGGCGCCCGAGATGCCGCCAAGGGCTGCCGACCCCAGGGTGGAGAGCGCCATGACGAAGAACGCCATCCGTTCCAGGTCCACCTGCCCCCGCGTGCGGGAATAGGCCGGGTCTTTCTGGCGGAAGGCTTTCCCCCACGGCCACAGGGCGACCGCAAGCAGGCAGCCGGCGTAGAAGATGATCCCTTGCCCCACCAGGAACAGGCCGTGGAAGACCCAGTTGTGGCCGAAGTACCCGAAAACGAGGCCCGAGAACATGGCCAGCATGTAGCCCACCGTTATCGTCCCGTTGATGTTCGCCCGCTGGTTGACCGACATGGGGATGCAATGGGTCATCAGGTAGACAAGTACGGCGACCACTGCAAAGGCGATTGAGTGGTACAGGCTGATGATCCGGCCCTCGCGTTCGGCCTCAACCAGCCGCATGCCCAGGGTCCGCACCACGAAATCCTTAACGCCCCACTCAACCATGGGGCCGGACAGGCTGCTCCAAACGGCCGTCACGAGGGCCACCAGGCCAATGGCCAGCAGCACCAGTCCCCTGGTGGATGTGAAGAGGTAGCGAAGCCGATCCGCAAATGACCGCATAGCATCAGCCTCCCAAATTACCGCCGGGCGCTGTTCAGGAAACCGAACGCGAAACTGGCCGTCATAAGCAGGAGCAAGGGCGCCAGGATCAGCATGATGAAACTGGCGGGCAAAATGGGCTTTCCAGCCTTGAGGAAGGCCAGGGCGATGCCGCCAATGCCGATCAGGGCGCCGCCGACGCCGACCCAGCCGAAGGCCCGCGGGGCAAGATCCTTGAAGCTGAGCCAGAGCGGCAGGCCAAAGATGATCAGACCCGCCACGCCGTGGACGATGATCAGGGTGACGATCGACAGGCTCCGGGGTCCGACGAAGCGGGTCACGGCCAGCGCCGCCAGGCCGAGCACAGCGAATACGGTATAAGCTTTTGCGTAGGAAGGCGCATACTCGGTGACCAGCCCCAGGGAGAGGGCAACGGGGATCAGGCTGGCAACGACCACCACCATGCGGTTCTCAAGAATGCCGTAGCCCAGGGCGATCAGGAGCAGGCCAGAGACCAGGAGGACGGAGAATGACGCAATATAGTACAGGGCGGAGTGGGACGGACGATTGCCGGCCTGCAGGTCCTGGTAGAACCGCCAGACCATGAAGATAGCTGTCAGCCCGGTAACGAGGAGCGTGGCCTTGTCGAACAGATTCACCGCGATCCCTCCCGCTTAAGACTCACCGGCCCGCGCTTGTGAAATAGGGCACGAGACCCCATGCACGAACCGGCTGCCATCCTCAGTATGGCAGCCGGTTTGCAGTGAATCATTGATGAACATCAAAGAGAGGGACTATTCGCTGTCTAGACCTTCGGAGATGGCATGTAGTCTACAAGGGTCACAGAGCCCGATCTGATGGTGCCCTGTGTCCTCGATCAACCCCCTGGCCCGGAACTCGTTGAGGATGCGCACCACGGTCTCGACGGCTACGCCAACCATGGAGGCGATTTCGCTGCGCGAGAGCGTGATGACGGAACGGCCTTCGGCGGTACATTCGGTAGTCGACAGCAATATGTATGCGATCGCCGCCCGGGCCGGGAGCATGCACAGGCCGTGCAGCTTGTGGTAGGCGAATCGAATCTCCTCCGCCATACCCGCAAGGAGGGCGAATACGATGGCGGGGCTCGCTTCAGCCAGGCGCCGCCCTTCCTCGCGCGGCACGTAGCACGTGTCGGCGCCCCGGCGCCCGGCCCGGGCGCCGGCCCAGTGCGGAGCGACCGACCCCAGCCCGCACAGGCCGCACACGCTTCCGGCAGGGGCCAGGCGTATGATCTGCTCCCGCCCCGCCAGGTCGACCATGTACTCCAGCACCTGCCCGCGCCGGACAATCCACCAGCCATCGGCCTGGTCTCCCTGCCGGTAGAGGATCTCGCCGGGCGCAAGGCGCCGCACGACTCCGGAGGCGCCCAGCAGCGCCAATTGCGCTTGCAGATCGCGCCAGCAGAACGGGGCGCCGTGGGCACGCACCGGGCATGAGACGCATCTCTCAGGAGGGGTTCTCTCCTGGACCACAGCGACACCACCTGTATCCCTGGTTTTGACCACCCAAGACCAACGGTAGCCGAGCCAGACCGGCGGAAGCAATCCACCATCCGGACAAGCTCTTTGTACCCATTGTTCGGATGATTCGCTCGGCACTGCCGCTGCGGGTGGCCCCTGCCGTTGGCGGCCCGCGGCATGTTTTGGCATACCATTGCCAACGCTATGTCCATAGCGGAGGTGATGGATATGATCGAAGGAACGAACCCGCTGCAGCCGGGCGCCCAGCAGGAAGAAGCCGCGGAGGACCTCGCCCCCGCCAACGTTACAGAGGCGGAAACAGCGACCAACCGGGCGGGCATCTCGGAAGATATCGACAACCAGGTGTACATCGAAATGAACTCGCTGCGCTAAAGGCGGCCCCGCAGCAAAGAAGGGCCCTCCACAGGCTGGTGAGGCGGCCTGCGGAGGGCCTTCTGGTTCGCCTACACGGTCATTACAATTACGCCCGATTCCCGGAACTGGCGCACGTGCGATTCCGAGGCTTCCACGCCGGTAATCAGGGTGTGGATTGCACTGATTGGTGCCACGGAGTGGAGGGTTAGCTTACCCAGTTTGGTGTCGTCCATGACTGCAATGACTTCCTGCGCCGCTTCGATCATCGCCTGCTTGGCGGGCACAAGTTCGGCGAGTCCGTGGGTAATGCCATACTTCGGATGGATGGCCGGCGCAGCAACGAACGCCTTTTGCACATGCACCGACCTGATCATCGCATCCGTAAAGTACCCGTTCAACATGAAGCTGGACTTGAACAGCACGCCGCCGGCCACCAGCACGGTGACGCCCGGGGCGTCGCGCAGCTCCGCTGCCACGTTGATGTCGTTGGTCACCACCGTGACGTTTGAGCGATTGACCAGATTGCGCGCAATATAGAGCGTGGTCGTGCCAGAATCAAGAATGATGTGGTCGCCGTCTTCCACCAGCGATGCCGCTCTGGCGCCAATGCGCATTTTCTGCTCAACTTGCTGTTCGGAGCGCTGAACGAAGGACGGTTCAATGTTGGCTCCCCGGTCAACAACGACGCCACCCCGGGTTCGCCGCAACAGGCCTTCGGTTTCGATATCCGCCAAGTCTCTGCGAACCGTGGCTTCGGAGACCTGAAACTCCTTCGCCAGGTCCGTGACGCTCATGACCCGCTTCTGTCTTACTAGGTCAACAATCCGAAGCTTACGTTCCGCTGCCAGCATTTTGACACCTCACCAGGCACAAACTCTCCAAATATCGACTCCAGCATGATCGAAGTGCTTACTTCTGTCAAGCCACTGATCGGAGACCCCGGGGTCGTGCTTTTTTTCTGTCACTCTGAGCGGACCGATGATCATTTTCGCCTGGATTTCGCAGTTATGTGCAATTCCGCTCGCCATACCCCATTCTGTGCATAACCAAACACGACTGCAAACAGACTTGCACACTCATGAGCAACCAAGCTATGGCGCAGTAATTCGGTACTCTTGGAGGAAACCGGCTCCCACCAAGATTTCCACATGTGTTGACACCCCAGCGTCTTCAGTGTTGCCATGTGAACAATGTGAACACATGCGCGCACAATGCTGCATCTCCAATCACAATGCGCAAGGATCATCTGTAACGTGTGCGAATTCTGCGCGGTGAGAGCCCGACTTCGTAGAAGAGCCGACATACATGAGTTTGAACTACATGTGCTTCAGGTAGCGCAGTCCGCCGTCGAGCAGTCTGGTCGATGCGTTCGACTTGCCGGAAGCAAAGTCACCCTTCCTTGCGCTTCTTACAGGTACTGGCTACAGCCGCTCCCGGTCCAGATGCCGGTAGAGGAACCAGGATGCGAGGCTCAGACCCAGCGTGGCGGCAGCAGGCGCGAGCACTTGCGCATACATGCCCCAGGCGAGCCGGTTGACTGCCACCTGCAGCAGCCCGACCTGTGCGGCCAGAATCGCTCCCATAGCGATGACCGGCCAGATCTCAGGCGCGGCTTTCGGATGGCCTGCTTCAGGCGCCATCGGTCTTCACCCCCCGTGGGTTGCCCCCCAGGGCATAGATGACGCCGTTGCTGACCGCCAGCTCAATACGGGGCAGCGGGCGCCGGGGCGGCCCGAAGAGCACGTCGCCCGTCCGGGCGTTGAAGTGCCCGTCGTGGCAGGGGCAGACCAGATGATCCATCTGCTTATCCCAAAGGACGGGACAGAGCAAGTGGGTGCAGCGTCGGTCGTACGCCACAAAGCCGCCCTCCGGCAGGTGCAGCAGCATCGCCGGGTCTTTCTCGGTGGGCCAGTTGAAGTTGAGCGATTCGCCGCGCGGCAGGTCGGCTACCTTGGCGATGGGCGTACCGGTCCGCTCGGGTGCCTTTTTCGGCCCGGACCGCTGGCTCCACCGGGCGAGGGTGGCCAGGGGCACCGAAGCCAGCCCCATGGCCGCCGAAGCCAGGAACAATATGTGGATAAAGGCGCGGCGATTGAGACGGTGCTCCTCGTCCCGATGGATGACCGTAACCATTCGCCGGTAGACCTGTCGGAGCATCGCTCATCCAGCCTCCTTGCTACTTTCGCTCTCCGGCTTCCACGGCCGGAAGCCCAGAGAGCCTGAAACCTCGGGGTAGCCAAGCCCGGCTGCGGGCGGCAGCCCGGTGTTCGGTGCCTCATACAGCTCGCCGTGCGAGCCCCGGAAGTATCCGGTGTCGGCGCCGAGGGCGATGTAGGTGTTCGTCTCCACCACGGTCTCGCCGAAGAGGAACCGGTTCTCCAGCCGGCGGCCGCCCAGGTACGGTGCATCTTCGCCGATCTCCACGAACCGGATCGCCTGGGTGGGGCAGACCGAGGCGCACATGGGCGGCAGGCTCCGGATGGTCCGCTCGTAGCAGTTGTCGCACTTCACCATCATTTTTGCGTTGGTGTCGATCATGGGAATGCCGAACGGACAGGCGTAGGTGCAGTTGGCGCAGGCAATGCACCGCTCCTTCTGGGCGGAGAGCACCGTCCCGTCGGGGGCCACGGTAATGGCCTGGGTCGGGCACGACCGGGCACAGGCGGGGTCCTTGCAGTGCATGCAGAGGGTCGGGTTGGTCTGCAGCGACTCATCCGCCCGGATCAGGTCCACGTAGGCCCGGCCGATCTGGCCGTGGTCGCCGCACTCCCGGCAGGCCGCCTCGCAGGCATGGCAGCCGATGCAGCGGGCGTAGTCAAGACACATCACCTGTGGCAAGTCCCGCACCCCCTTCTTTGCCGTCATAGGGAACGACCCGCTGCTCGGAAGCATGTGGCGCCTCGGTTTTGGCGATTCGCACCGCTGCAGCTTTCAGCTCGGGCATTTTTGAGTGCGGGTCCAGCGCCTGCACGGTCAGGAGGTTGGCAGCCACGTCATCGCCCCAGTGGTAGGGAATGAAGACCGTATCGGGCCGGGTCACCTCGGTCACCTGGGCCTGCAGCACGACTTTGCCGCGCCGGCTTTCCGCCCGGACCCAGTCGCCCGGCTTGATGCCATACTGGCGCGCGGTGACCGGGTGGATTTCGCAGTAGGGGTCCGGCGCCAGGTCGCGCAGCATCGGAATGCGCCGGGTCTGGTTCCCGCTCAGGTAGTGGTAAACCACCCGGCCCGTGGTGTAGCGGAGCGGGTACTCCGCATCCGGCTCCTCCACCGGCGGAATGTAGGTCACGGGATGCATGATCGCCCGGCGGTCTGCCGTGTAGAATTGCCCGTCCTGAAAGAGGAGCGGCGTGCCGGGATGGTCGAGGCTGGGGCAGGGCCAGAAAACACCTTTCTGCGCAGCGATTTTCTCGTAGGTGATGCCATAGTAGTCGGCAATGCCGCCCTGGCTCGCCCGGCGCAGTTCATCAAAGATCTGCCGGGGCTCGGTGTAGTTGAAGTAGTCGCCCCGGCCCAGGCGCCGGGCGATTTCGCACATGAGCTGCCAGTCCGTCGGAATGTCGGGCGGGGGCTCAGCCGCCTTGTTGTGCTTGATGACGCGCCCCTCGGTATTCGTCGTGGTCCCTTCGTCCTCGGCCCACATGGCCACGGGCAGCACCACGTCGGCGTACCGGGCCGTCTCACTCAGGAAGAAGTCAGCACAGGCGAAGAACTCCAGCCGCTTGAGCGAGTTCTCCACCCGGTTGATGGACGGCAGGCTGACCATGGGATTGGAGCACATGAGGTACAGGCCCCGGATCTCTCCCCGGTCCATGGCCTCATAAATTTCCACGGCGGAGTAGCCCGCCCCGGGGAGCCACTCCTCCGGAACGCCCCAGACGCCGGCCACGTGGGCCCGGGCCGCCGGGTCGTAGATTTTCCGGTAGCCCGGCAGCTGGTCGGCCTTCTGACCATGCTCCCGGCCGCCCTGGCCATTCCCCTGCCCGGTCAGCGTCATGCAGCCCGAGCCTGGCTTGCCGACCTTGCTGGTAGCCAGTGCGAGGTTGATGAGGCACAGCACATTGTCGGTGCCGTGGGCGTGGTGTTCGACGCCGCGGGCGTGCAGAATCATCGCCTTGGCGGCCTTGCCGTACCACCGGGCTGCCTGCACAATCTCACTGTCGGTCAGGCCCGTGATTTCGGCTGCTTTGCCTGGCGGCATCTCCCGAACGGCGGCAGCGGTCTCGGCAAAGCCGTTTACGTGCCCCTCGATATACTCCTTGTCGATCAGATTCTCTTCGATCAGCACATGGAGCATGGACATGTAGAGGGCGGCATCGGTGCCGGGGCGCAGCTTGAGGTGCAGGTGCGATGCCCTGGCGATGTGAGTCTCCCGCGGGTCGACGACGATCAAACGGGCGCCCCGGTCCAGCGCCTTCCACAGGTAGGTGATTCCGGTAGGGTGGCACTCGGGGGTGTTGGAGCCGCAGACCAGCAGCACGTCCGTCTCCAGAATGTCGGTCCAGGAGCATCCTGGCCGGTCAATGCCGAACGCCTTGTTGTAGGCGGCGCCGGCCGATGACATGCAGAGCCGGCCGTTGTAGTCGATATGGCGGGTGCCAATGGCGATGCGGGCAAACTTGCCGGCCAGGTAGCACTTCTCGTTGGTCATGGAGGAGCCGCTATAGACGGCGAACGCGTCCTTGCCGTGCTTCTCCTGGACCGACCGGATGCCCCGGACGACGGCATCGAGCGCATCCTCCCAGCCGGCCTGGACCAGGCGCCCGCCCCGGCGCACCAGGGGGCGGAGCAGCCTTTCCGGGTTGTCCAGCTGCGTGTAGGCCAGCACACCCTTGGGGCAGAGCCGGCCCTCGTTTACAGGCCAGTCGTAGCGGGGTTCCACCCCCACCACTTTGCCCGACTCATCGCTTACCCGCAGCAGCATACCGCACTGCATGCCGCAGAAGCAGCAGTGTGTGGCCGTATACCGCTCGCCGGGCCGCAGCAGCGGATGGAGGGGGCCGTGGGTGGCCGGCCATGCGCCGGACTGCGGGTCAACATGGGGATCAAACATGCAGCGCAGGCCCTCCTCCCGGATTCTCATGCATCAGCGGGAGCGAGGCCCCTGCCTCTTCCGCCCGCAGGGGCCGCCGGCTGTAGACCAGCCCGCGCAGCACCCGTCGGCACTCGGGGCAGTATTCGGCCAGGTATGTCTTGCCATCCGGCGCCATGAGGGACATGCCGGACTCCCTGAGCACGGCGATCACGTCGCGCAGTTGCTGCCGGGTGGCAAAGGCTTTCTGACAGCGGGCGCACGCGGCCAGCCCCTCATGGGCGCCCACCTCGTGATACACGTCGGCGGCAACTGCCAGCGACCGCATGGGAATGTGGAACAGCTTGCCGAATGGCAGGTAGAGCAGCAGAATCACCACGGTAATCTGGTGGATGATGGAGATGGTCGGATAGTTCCACCCGCCAAGCCATGCGTGGCTGACGGTCAGGAACAGCCCCGTCACGGTAACCGCCAGCACCAGATAGAGCGGGAACAGGTCGTACTCCACCCGTTGGTCTACCCGGGCGTCCTTGTCCAGGAGCCGGCGCAGAATCATCATCACGACGCCGATCAGCGTGAAGACGGCAAAGGTGGAGAGCCCGTGGTAAATCAGGCCCGCCAGCAGCCCGTGCACCGGCATGGTGAAGAGCGAGATGCCGAAGGCCACGACCGTGTAGTGGGTCTCCCCCACGGCCTCGAAGTGCAGCCAGCCGAACGTGAGGGGAATGGTGATGGCGAACGAGCCCAGGATTCCCCACATGAGCAGGAAGTGCTGCAAGCCGCGCCACCAGCCCCGGCGGAAGATGAAGCGGTTCAGGAGGATGTTGTTGATCAGGGTGGACCCCGCCACCGCCGGGCCGGGCCTGCCGGGAACCGCGTGAACATCGCCTTCGGGTTTCAGGCCCGGGTCGGCGCCCCGGACGGCGGGGAGCTTCATGGGCGTGCGCAGGTTGTCCTGGGCTGCGAGATAGCCACCCGGGTGGCGGCGCCCCTCAAACCAGCGGCCCACGCCGGCGGGAACGGGGTTGCCCACGCCCGGCTTCTTCATCACCCGCCGAAATAGCTGCCCGACGGCGCGGCGGGAGAGCATGCGAGTAGCGGGGCGCATCAGCCAGGCGGTCAGGCGGATGGTCATGCCGATGATCGCGACCGCCGTGGCGACCGCATAACCGTAAAGGGCAGGGTCAAAGTGGTGCAGCGCATCGGTGCCAACGTAGACCAGTACCAGGAGCGCGCCGGTCACGATGAAGGCGTTCATGGCGGCCCGGCTGGCGAAGGCGCGCTCCAGGCGGAGCAGGGCTTCCTGCTCCCGCGGGCGGTTCCAGGGCGCTGGCTTCTCTTCAAGCGCATCGATCAACAGCCAGCCGACCAGCGCGGCAATCGCCAGCAGGGCGAAGGCGGGCGTATAGGTGCCCAGCCGGTCGCGCAGCGCGCCCATCACCAGGGGCGGGAAGAATCCGCCCAGTCCGCCCATGGCGCCCACCAGCCCGGTGAGGGCGCCGGTCATGGTCGGGAAGAACTGCGGAACAAGCTTGAAGACGGCGCCGTTGCCAATGCCGAAGCAGACGCCGGCCACCAGCAGGACCAGCCGGAACGGGTTCAGCGGCAGCTGAAGCGTCAGCAGTGCAGCCATGGCAGCAATACCGAGGAGCGAAAGGTTGATGGCCCGTTTGCCCCCGATGCGGTCGGACAGCCACCCGCCGAGCGGGCGCATGGCCGTAGCGGTCAGCACGAAAAGCGAGGCCAGCGTGCCCGCCTGCCCGCGTGGCAGCTGGTACAGGTCGGTATACAGCTTGGGCAGGTAGCCGCCGAACGCCACAAAGCCGCCAAAGGTGACGAAGTACCAATAGCTGAGCAGCCAGGCCAGCGGCTGGCGCAAGGCAAGGCCGACCCCCGGCGCCTTGCCGGGCGCCCTGGGGGCGTCCCTGGCTGTTGCGTAGAAGACCGCCCCCATGACCAGCACCACCGGCACAAAGGTGAAAAAGACCCATGGCCATGACCAGGCAGCGGCAATCTGCGGCGCCAGCAGCGCTGCCAGGGCGGCCCCGATGTTGCCCGTGCCGTAGATGCCCAGCGCCAGCCCATGCTGCTCCGGCGGAAACCACCGGGAGATCAGCGGTATGCCCACGGCGAAGGCGGCGCCCGCGACCCCCAGGGGGATCGCGGCGATCAACAGGGAGATGTAGCCCCGGCTGAAACCTGCCAGCAGGAGCGGAATCGCCTGGAGGAGCAACACGACCGCAAAAACCAGCCGACCGCCGTACCGGTCAGTCATGGCGCCCAGGGGAATCCGGCCCAGGGAGCCGAGCAGAACAGGGGCAGCGATCACCAGGCTGGTCTGCAGGTTGGTGAGCCCGTACATCTGCTGAAACGTCGAGGCAAGCGGGGAGATGAGCGTCCAGGTCACAAAGGAGACGGTCAGGGCGATCGTGCTGGCCGCCAGCACGGTCATAGAGTACCTGCCTGACTGGGTTGCCAAGAAAGAGCCACCATCCCTTGAAACGCTTGTGGTTAATGTCGCCCAGAAGAGTTGGCCATATGCTGAGACAGAAAAAACCCAGGTTGTGCCACTCGCCAGTGCATCGACTCGCCCACCAACTGAAAGACCCTGCTGCACAAGCTGCGGCAGGGTCTCTTTCCTAGTGTGGGGCATGCCCCCAGGAGGCGGCTTGAGGCGGGTTTCCGGGCGCCGTATGTACCTGAATGCCCTTGAAGATGGCCTGCAGGAACGGCACGTCCTGGTTGCGCACCATGAAGAAGTTGCCCTGCGTGTCGAGGGACGCGAAGAGCACATCCTGCACCGAGGCGGCGCCCCGGGCGGCCAGCTGGTCCGTGAGCCAGGCTCGGTCAAGCCCCAGCTTCTCGAGATTCGCATTGTCGACCTTGCCGTCAGCGATCAACACTGACGTAAAGCCTTCGTACGCCGTGTCGATTCTGAGATCTTTCGGGGTGACCGGCCTGGCCTGCGACCTGGGTATCACGCTCAGCTTTCCGCTGGCTTCAAGCAAGGCGAACTCGACTTCGGCGAGGTTATGGTATCCCCTCTCCCTGAGACCGGCCAGCAGTTCATCGACACTGATCTGGTGTCTGATCAGGTTTGCCTTCAGAATCTGGCCATTCTCCACCAGCGGTTCCGGCTTGCCGATCAGGAAGCCCTTGAGCGGGTTCCAGAGGCTGAGAAAGGAGACTGCCGTGTTCAGAAGCGCCAGGGTGCCTAACGCGGTGAAGGCCCGCCATAGTTCCACGTCTTGAGAGACCACCAGATTGGCCGCCGCAGAGCCGAGCAGCACCTGCACGGCCGTGTCGTAGGGTCGGGTTCCAAAGTTCAGCCCCCGGCCCAGGAACCGCAGCAGCACAATCGTCAGCGGGTAGACGACCAGAGCCCGCAGCCAGAGCATAAGTTCCCCTCCCGTCGGTAGTATTGCCGCAGGAATTCAGCACAAATGCCGGCTGCAGGCCGTGACGACGAGTGAACGGCGGTAACGTGTATCGCGTCAAATGTCTGGACATTAGCCAAATAATCGGCCTGGATGGTGATATTGGTGTCTGCACCTGCTTCCCGGAGCCGCCGGCGGTATGCGGCAGCCGGGCTCCTGATCCTTTCTGGCATCGCGGCCTTCGCTTTTCTCCTGAACCGGGCGCTTTCCACCCTGGACGGGGGATTGGAGCAGATGCTTGTGCCCGGCTTCTCCCAGTTCACGCTGTCGACCCCGGGCCGACAGATGATTTACTACGAATACGAGACGGTCTTTAACGGCATCGTCTACTACCGTCATGAGACTGCACCCCAGATGGCGCTGCGGATTGTGAACGCGGCGACGGGGGCCGAGATCCCGGTTACCGAGGTGCCCCCAAAAGAGCGGTTCGCTTTCCGGGACAGACATGGCGTTTCCATGTGGACCTTCGACACAGTAGAAGCCGGGAATTATGCGATTTCTGTCACGATGCCCCCGCGCATGCCCTTCCCCAGAGTCGTGCTGTCGGTCGGGCAGCGGCAGACCACCTGGCAAATGGCGGCCGAAGTTGCGGTCAACATGCTGCCGGGTCTGCTCCTCTCCGGATTTCTGGTCGGCAGCGCATGCGTGGTCGCGTTGGGGCGGCGATCCCTGCCACGCTAGGGGGCATTTCCCACGGGCATAGGGGAGAGCCTGTGTCCCATGTTGCATAAGGGATACAGGCTCTCATCACCGGCTCAGATTAGGACCCCAATGTGGGGAGTTCCCATTCACCTTCGACTGAGGGCTGCTTACCCAGCCCAGCCTGCTCTGCGTAGTGGTCTAGCAAGGGTAGCACCCAAAGCCGGTGTAGCATACCAAGCTCATGTCCTGGTTCGTTTCGCTGGTGGGCCTTAATTGGCGACAGAGTCACTATTCTTTAAGCGCCTTCCTCTGTGACTGGGACATCAAAGAAAAGCCTCTCTATATCTCCGTTGGCGACTGCGATGGCGGTCACCGTCCCCAGGGTTCGGTGGCCTTGGGGCCTTGTGCGCAAAATTTCCGGGAGGGTGCGCGGAAGGACCGGCGGGCGGTTTCGTGAGGCGCCCGCTCGGGTTGCGTCCCGGGGGGCGCCTCACTTCGTCTATTTCCCGACGTGGTAGCTTAGTGTGAAGTAACTGGTGGTCTCGGCCACGTCGCTGCCGAACAGAATCCCGGAGTTGGAATGGGCCTCCAGTGCGGGCCCCTCCGCCCCCGCCCGCCGCATGGCCAGCATCAGCACGCCCAGCGAAGGCGGCGAATCCACGAAATCGGGCCCCATCTTCATCAGGGCAGGGAGGTCGAAGTCCTGAATCGCCTTGTAGGTGATCTCATCGTTCGCCTCGGCCCGGGCCCGGGTCAGGTAGTGGGAGAAGTCGACGCTGGCAACCAGGATGGTGTCGGCGCTCAACTGCGGTGCGAGGAACGCGGCCAACCGCTCCATCTGTGGGAGGGTTACGCCCCGGTGGAGGATGATCGGCACCACCTTCGCCGCCGGCGCGTGGTACTTCAAATAAGGCATCAGCGCCCCGACGGCGTGCTCGGGCTCAAGCGAGCGGTCGTCGATGGCGGCCAGGCCCGCCTCGGCCAGGCGGGAGACCAGATCCTGGTCGGCCTCCACGACGCCGAACGCGGTGGACCAGCCCCGCCGCCCGGTGATGACCTCCTGGCCCCGGTTATCGTGGTTGGGTCCCACCACAATCACCGTCTTCGGCGGGTGCGGCTCCAACTGGACGAAGAAGCGGGAGAACATTTCGCCGGCCAGGTTGTGGTGGGGCACCAGGCCGCCGGCCAGGGCGCCGTCCCGGGCCGGGGGCAGCCCCCGGGTCCGCATGGCCTCCAGGCCGCGAAAGAAGGATGCCGGGTCGTAGAAGGCGTCCGGCTGGACGCCGGGGCCGGGGGCCTGCGCCGGGGGCACGGAGCCCCCGCCCCCCGCCACCAGGGCGCCCCCGCCCAGGAGGGCGCCCGCCACCGCAACTCCGGCCAACCAATGGCGCACTACGCTCATTCGATGTTCACCTGCATCCGCGGCCCGGACGCGTAAATCAGTCCGCTCTTGCTATGCTGCAAGACCGGCTCCTCAGCCGTATATTCTCCGGCCGTGACCACCCGGGCGTAGTAGCTGATGGGGTAAGAGTCCCGCCCCACCCAGAAGGTCGCCTTCTGACCGCTGACGTCGAGGGGCCAGGCGGGGTCGTTCATGGAACCCCACTTGATCCCATGCTGCCAGGGCCGAGCGACAATCCGGAGTCCGGAAGGCAGGTAATCGGTCAGCTCATACGCCCCGCCGGGCGCCGTCTCCGGTATCTTGACGTTAAGCGTCACCTTGACCAGGTCGCCGGCCTTGAAGCTGTCGGTAACATTCGCCCCGCCGACCACCGAATAGCTGCGGGCTACACTGAAGCCCTCCCGCTGCTTGAGGTCGCCCCGGCCAATCGGCGCTTCATAGATGACCGCCGCGCCCACCTTCCCCTGTATGCCGGAGAACTGCAGGGTCGCCGCCTGCTTGGCCGTAAGGAGCAGAGACTTGGTCTGTCCAGGCTTCAGCTCCAGGCGCGTCGCCTTGCCGTCAACCATGAAGGTCAGCGCCACGGGCTTCTCGGTCAGCCGCGGCAGGCCGTCGTTGGCGATGATCGCCTGCTCCATGGCCAGCAGCACGTCGCTGCCCCGGTTGGCGAGCAGGTAGCCGGCGAAGGCCGGCGCCGCCGGCTCGCCGAGCTTGGCGGCGAGCATGCCCGCCAGGGCGGTGTGCATCAGAATCTCATCCTGGTCGCGCCCCGTCTTGATGCGCGCATCGGCGCCCAACTGCTCGCCATGTACGGACAGCACAGCCCGGTAGAGCGGACGCGCACCCTCCAGGTCACCCAGCTCAGCCATCGTCAGTGCCAGATACAACTGATCGATGAGGCTCAGATTCGCTCCACCGGCCCACTGCTGCGCCGGCAGCAGCACCGGCCGGTCAAGGGTCGCCATTCCGTAGAGGGCCATCAGCTTGCGCTCACGGCTCTCGCCGTCGTCGTCCAGCACCTTCAGGAAGAACTGCTCCAAGGCAAAGGCATCGAAGCGCTCGGGCGCCAGATCCGCCGCCAGGGCCGTCAGGTGCAGGTCAGCGTCGGCATAGGGCAGATAGGCGATGCCGCCGTTCTCCGTCTGGTAGGCATAGGTGTCGAAAGCGGGCTCGTCGCCTTCCTGGGCGAAGTGGGTCTTCATCAACCCCTGGGCCGAAAGGCGGGCCAGCTTCTGCTCCAGCCGGCTGCCGCCCTGCCAGCGCGCCTGCTGCAGGAGGCGGAAATAGCGGCCCCGCTCGTAGTCGGACAGCAGCACCGTGACCAGCCCCGTCTCCGGGCCGGCAATGCCGCTACCCTCCTCCACCAGCTTGAAGCCGACGCGCTTCTGCGTGAGGTAGGAATCGACCACGGTGATGGGCTTCTCCACTGCATCCGTCAATCCGGCCGGGCCTTCGGCCCGTACGGTCAGGGCATACGTGCCTGGTTCGCTCAGAGCGGGGAGCCGCAGCCCGAGGGGGTCGAAAGCCCGGCCCACCAGGTCGGCGGACTGCCACTTGTCCGGCCCATCCAACGCTGCGCTAACTCTTGCGGTCTGGTCCGCCTTCAGGACGGCGCCGTACGTCCGCGCCGTCACCACGGGCCGGTCGCCCGTCAGATACGTCTCCGCCTGGACCGTCTCCACAAAGAAGGGGAGCTTCACGGCAACGCCCGTGGTGCCGCTCGCGGCCTCCATGGTCTCAGGCACCAGCGCCTGCCACGTCACCCGCCAGGTCGTGAGGTTGTCGGGCACCTTAAAGCTGGCACTGGCCCGCCCCTGGGCGTCGGTCGTCACCGTGGCGAAGTAGACGGCATCCTTGAAATCCTTGCGGGCGCCGCCGCCGTCGCCGCCTTTCTCCGCACCGCCGTTGGGCACCGGCACCTGGTGGGAGCCACGCGTCCGCAGAATGCCGGTCGGCATGTACTCGCTGTAAAGCGAGTCCAGAAGATCGACATGTTGCTCCCGCAGGGCGTAGATCGCTTCATCCACCAGGTTCAGGTTGACCTGCGCCCGGACCGGCCTGCCCGTACGGTCGGCGGCAATCACTGTCAGGTTGACCGTGTCGCCGGGTCTGTAAGCAGGCCTGTCCGCCACCACCTCGACACGGAGCGCCCGCTCCTGCGGGTCGAAGCGCAGCACGCGGGGGCCCGCCTCAAAGTAGGAACGACCGTCGAAGTAAACCGACCCGACGCTGGTGGAGGGCAGATCAGACTCTTTCAGTGTGTACGTAAAGCGGCTGTCATTCTGCACCCGGTACTCCTGCAGGCCCAGCCGCGCCGTGTAGAACAGGAAGCCCCCGGGCCGGTCGGGCAGCTGCGCCTGCTCCCGGCGCATCTCCAGGGCGATGGGTTCGCCCAGGGCAAAGGTGTATCTGTTTTCGGGCGATGTCGCCAGGTGGTGCCACCTGCCCCAGTGCAACCGGTCTTCAAAGCCCTGATACCACCGACCGGAGAACCAGAGTTCCTGCGTCACGGGCCGGTCCTTGCTGTCTTTGACCGTCACCTTCACGGTGTACGATTGCTCCGGGTCGATGGTCAGGGTATGGCTGAACGCGCCCCCCTGCCCGGAGAGTGCCGTGAAGGTGCCCACCTGCTTGTGGTTGGGCCGGTAGTCGTACTGCTTGCGGGTCTTCTTGCTGATGAAGTCGTAGTAGGTGCCGATCTCGACCTGATCCCAGTGCTGCTCGGTCAGGACCAACTCCACCTGGCGCCCGGGCACGGGGGCGCCACGGTCGTCCCAACCGTCGCCGCTGTTGATGGCGTCCAGCGCCACCCGGTTGATCTGTCCGGTGACAACCGCCCTGCCCTCCTCCACCTTGACGCTGCTCTGCAGCAGTACGTCCCGGTTGTAGACCATCAGCCAGCCCGAATCGTCGATTTCGCCCGCTTCGGGCAGCGTCGCGTGCACGTTGTACCAGAGGGAGTCAACGCCGCCATAGCCATGCCCTTCCGGCCTCAACGTCACCGTCGCGGTGCCGTCGGCGCCGGTGGTCATGCTCTGGCCGTCCTTCTGCAGGTTGTAGGTCAGGGACAGGTTGGGTACGGGAGTGCCTTCAAAGAAGCTGGCCTTGACCGTCAGGTCGACCGGATCGCCCGCAAAGACCGCCCGCTTGCTCAGCGATGCATCCAGCCGGTACGCGGGCTTTACGTAGGACTGCACCTCGAAGTAACGGCTGCTGAGCGGCTCGTCGCCCAGCCGGACCTGGAGCTCATACCAGCCCTGCCGCAGGCCGGGAAGCGCCAGTTCGCCCGTGTAGGTGGAATCGTTCACGGGTATGACGGCCTTGGCGAGCGGTACAGGCTGCCCGGCGTCGTCGTAATAGCCGCCGCGGGTGACGATCGCCGTCACCTCGGTCGCCGGACCGGCGCCCGGCTCGCGGGGGCGAACCACGCCCCACAGGTTGATCGTGTCGTCGGGCCGGTACAACTGCCGGTCCAGATAGAGATAGCGCCAGTACTGCACGGCCTTGCCGGTGCCCGGGTTGGAGTACCGGTAATAGCGCTCCCACGGCAGGGCGACCAGCGCCTCCCTGTCACCCGCCTGGACATGCAGGTAGACACCGGCCGGCGAGTTGCCGTCTGGGACGGCGGGTGCCACCGACAGGGTGGCTACGCCGTCGGCGCCGCTGGCCGCCTCGCCGCCCCCGCCCCCGATCATGCTGACCCGGGCGCCCGCCACGGGTTTGCCGGTGGCCAGATCGTTCAGCCAGACCAGCGTCTTGGTGGTGCTGACCACGGCATACGAAGACAGGTCGGTCACCTGGAAGCGGATCTGTCGGGCCTCGTTGGGCACTTTCAAGGTAGCGATGTAGTATCCGGGCGGCAGAGCTTCGGGCAGATGCAGAAAAGTACCGTACTGCTCGTACTCCTTCGGCTGTCCCTGGAAGGCCGCCACCTGAGTCAGACCGGCGGTCGGCTCCAGGTAACGGGCCCTGGCCCAGTTGGCCCACCAGGGGACCTTGTCCGCCGCCGACAGGGCAGCAGCAAAGCTCCCCGCGTCCTTGTAGCGGTGGACCGTTACGTCCAGCTTCTGGTTCTTGTCGTTGGTGTAGATGGGGAAATACGGCGCCTCGCCGGCCGCGTACTCGGCCAGCTCTTCCGGCACGGAGAGCATGGGGCGCCCGCCCCCCTGGAAATCACCCGCGTTCGGCTCGGTTTCAAAGGTGAAACGGAAATCCTGCGTCAGCTTTTCGGTGGTGCCGGTCAGGGCCAGGCCAGCCTTCAGGGTAACGGCGTAGATGGTGCCGGACTTGAGCGGCTCCGTCGGTGCGAAGACCAGGGTCTTCTTGTGCCGCTCGAACCGCCCCGCGACCGCCGGGCTGATGGCAAACAGGGCGCCCGGGTCGGCGAAGTTCTCATGGCTGAAAATGATCTCAATGCCGGTGTTGGCGGGCACGCCGGCCGCCTGGTCGCGCGGCAGGGTGCCCAGAATGCGGAAAGCCGCCTGGGTCTGGAACGACCATTGATAAGGCCGGCTGAGACCCGCCGCCGCCAGCTTGAACCGGTAGATACGGTTCGCTTCCAGCGGGGTGGCGGGGGTGATCAGGAACTCCTTCGCACTCCGCTCTTCAATGACCAGCTCCGCAGCCGGCTCTACCTGCAGATGCTGCTTCAGGTCGCCGGGCTTGATCGGCTTTTCGGCGGTGAGCAGGAAGCCGCTGGTCACCGCCACGCCGGCCTGGCCCGCCCGGGTCGGCTTGAGGGAGACTTCCGCAGGTGCATCGCTCCCTGAGAGGGGCGCCGTGGTTGTGGGCCGGGTGCGGGCAAACCAGGCGGTCGTGCCTGCGGCGGCAAGCACCAGCAGCGCAGCGACGGCCACGATCCACTTCTTGCGCATAGCACTCATCTCGCTTCAGAAGATTCAGTCCTCACCCTTTCGACGGCGGAAGCAGTAGATTTGTTTCAGACACCGGTATAACCCATGGTACCCCGGGCTATAATGGGAAAGGGCGCCCGGTCTCCCGGGCGCCCTGAGTCAGCGGTCACCGTCTCAAGCATCAGGCGACGGCGGCCGCCCCTTGCGGGGCTGCACCAACCGCTACCGTGTAGCGGAGAGCGCCAAAGCGGTCAGTACCAGAAGTATCAGCGCAATGGCATCCACTTCGACGGTAATCTTGACCATGGCCATCCCTCCTTTCGGAGACTGGCCCGCTTCCTCCATCTACCAGTGTAGCACCAGACGGATCGCCGGCCTGTCGAAGGCTGGCGGTCCGTTTGGCGTTTGCATCGACAAAATCCAGCGGGGCTGTGCGTCTATGCGTTATACCGCTTGACCACCTCGGCCATCTGCTCCAGGGACTGGGCGATGTAGCTCTGGTCGGTCTGAATCCGGAACTGCAGTTCGTTGCCTTCGTTGGCCGTCTCCCGGAAGGTCCCCTGAATGCAGACCTGCCCGCGGCGCCCGAAGACCACGGCGACCTTCAGATTCTCCTCGTGGGTCACGAAAGTCGCCGTGCCGTCCACGGTCTGGTAGCAGGCGCTGAGCTCCCGGTGGAACCGGGCCACGTCAACGGCGGAGAACCATACCTTGCCCTGCGCCTGAAAGCCCCAACTTGCAATGGAGGCGGTGCCGCGGCAATCGCAGCCGTCCGCTCCGCACTGCGCGTACTCGAATGAGAGACTGATGCGCCCCGTCTCGCCGGGGAGCGTGAACTGATCCATCTGAATCCATCCTTCCTTAATGGCCTGCCAGCAGCAGGCTGCCGCCTGGTCCACCACCTCAGGCGTCAAATCGAGCCGCCCTTCCTGAGCCGCCCGGATCAGGTGCTTGACAGCGCCCTCGGTGAAGGCGGCGAGCACCTCCTGGTGCACGGGCTTCAGCACGCCGGCGAGCCGGCCCAGATCAAGGGTCGCATGTGTGCCGGCTGTCACCTGCCGGTCAAGGGCATGGCTCGCCTCGTCGAGGTACGAGCCATGGTGGTGCGTTTCGAGGAACTGAAAAGCCAGCGGCTTGGCCATGGCATAGGCCACGTAGCGCTGCCACAGCACCCGGAACTGCTCGGACGGCGGCACGCCGGCCGGCAGGCTCAGGTAGACGGCCTTCTCCATCTCCTTGCGAACCCGGCGATACAGCTCGTTGGCAATCGCCTCTTTGCTGGCGAAGTAGTGATAGAGCGTGCCTACTGACACGCCAGCCCGCTCCGCGATTAACGGGACGTTGGTGGCGTGAAACCCCCGTTCGGCAAACAGTTCCAGAGCGGCCGCCAAAATGGCGCCCGGTTTCTCCTCGGCTGCCGCGCGCCTGCCAGGCGGTACGCCGCGCTCCATAGGGCACCCCCCCACTGTCCAGATTGAACGTTCATTCGATACCATATCAAGGACAGGCGGAGATGTCAAGCCTGCTTCGGAACGATAAATTCAGCATGTCCGCGGAATTATTTCCGGAGGAACGAGGTATTTCTGCTTTGGTGTGGCGAATATGTTGTGCACCATTCTTTGCACCAAGGAAGTTGATGGGCATGGAGTACAACAAGCATCTCTCCCTGGCCGATTTTTACGACACACCCGAAGCTGATCTCATGGAAAGAGCCCGTCAGTTCGGTGATTTTGTCGACATGATGCGCGAGTACCACCACCTGCAATATCGCCGGGTTTCTACATCAGGCTCTGCGCCTGTCATGCGCGTGCTGGACGCCTACACGGGCATCGAGCGGGACATGATCTACTTTGCCTCCAACGACTACCTGAACCTGACCCGGCACCCCCGGGTGATCGCGGCGGGAAAGGCGGCCCTGGAGAAGTACGGCGCGGGCGCCGGCAGCGTGCCGCTGCTGGGCGGCACGCTGGACATTCATGTGGAGCTTGAAGAAGCCGTGGCCCGTTTCAAGGGCTGTGAGTCGGCGCTGATCTTCACGTCGGGCTTCGGCTCCAACTCCGGCGCCCTGCTGGCCATGCTCGGCGAAAAGGACTGCGCGATCCTGGACCTGTACGTCCACGCCAGCATTATCGACGGCTGCAAGCGCGCTAAGACGGAGTTCTTCCGGCACAACGACATGCGCTCCCTGGAGCGCGTCCTCAAGCAGACCGAAGGCAAGTACCGCACCCGCATGGTGATTGTCGACGGCGTCTACTCGATGGACGGCGACATCGCGCCGCTTGACAAGATTGTGGAACTGGCCCATGCCCACGGCGCCTACGTGATGGTCGACGAAGCCCACGCGACGGGCGTTATTGGCCGGAACGGCCGCGGCACGCCGGAGCACTTCGGCATTGAAGGCCAGGTGGACATCGTCGCGGGCACCTTCAGCAAGGGGCTCGGCGCCGTCGGCGGCTTCATCGCGGCGAAGCGGGAGCTCGTCGAACTGCTCCACTACTATTCCCGCTCCTATATGTTCTCCACCGCCATGACCCCGCAGGTCGCCGGCTCCCTCATCGAAGCCCTGCGCGTCGTGGTCGACGAGCCGCAACTGCGGGAGAGCCTGTGGTCAAACATCCGATACTTCCGGGCCGGCCTGGAGACGCTTGGCTTCAACCTGGGCCATGCCCAGACGGCCATCTTCCCCCTGATCATCGGCGACGATTACAAGGTCAAGGAGATGTGCCGCCGGCTGCACGAGGAAGGCGTCTACGCCAACCCGGTGCTCTATCCGGCCGTGCCCAAGCGGTTGGCGCGCATCCGCCTGAGCTTGATGGCCAATCACACGCAGGAACATTTGGACCGGTGCCTCAACCTCCTGGAAGACCTGGGGCGGGAATACGGCGTCATCGGTTCAGCGGAGCTCGCGGAGGCAGACTAATGAAAGCCGTGGAGTTTGAAGTCGGTGCGTTTACCTACGTGATGATGAAGGTGCTGGGGCGCCTCAACCGGCGCCTCTTCTTCGGGCCGCTGTCAGGGGTCCGGTTTCGGGAGATGCCCGAACCGGCCCTGCCGGGCCCGGATTGGGTGAAGATCCGCACGCGCTACGGCGGCATCTGCGGCAGTGATCTGAACATGGTCTTTTTGCACGACTCGCCTTCGGCTTCGCCATTTGCGTCGATGCCGTTCGTGGTGGGTCATGAAAACCTCGGCACGATTGTGGAAGCAGGCCAGGGCGTTACGGACTTCGCCCCCGGCGACCGGGTGGTGGCCGACCCGGTGCTCGCCTGCGCCACTCGGGGCATCGCCGAGCCCTGCCCTTCCTGCGCCCGGGGAGACTACTCCACCTGCACCAACTTCAACAAGGGAACGGTCAAGCCCGGCATGTCGATCGGGCTGTGCCAATCCACCGGCGGCAGCTGGGGCGAATACTACGTCGCCCACCGCTCGCAGCTGATCCGGGTGCCTGACCGCGTCAGCGACGAGGACGCCATTTTGATCGACCCGCTGGCTTCCGCCCTGCACCCGGTCATGCGCCACTTCCCAAAGGACAGCGACCAGGTGCTGATCATCGGCGGCGGCATCATCGGACTGCTGGTGGTGGCCTGTCTGCGGGCCCTGGGCTCTAAAGCCCGGATCACCCTGCTGGCCCGCTACCCATTCCAGGCCGAGCTGGCAAAGCAGCAGGGCGCTGACAGGGTGCTCCTGGGGCGGGGCGATTACTTCGCCGGCCTCGCCGAGATCTGCGACGGGGAACTGCTCAAGCCGATTCTCGGCAAGCGGATCGTGCAGGGCGGCTTCAATATGGTCTACGACTGCGTCGGCTCGGACACATCGCTTGACGATTCGCTCCGCTTCACGGCGCCCGCCGGGAAGATGGTGCTGGTGGGTCTCGCCTCCCTGCCGTCCGGGGTCGACTGGACGCCCATGTGGCTAAAGGAGATTACCGTGGCCGGGGTTGTCTACTGCAGTACAGAAGAGTACGACGGCCGGCGTCTGCGTACATACGAACTGGGCATGCAGCTGATCGAGCAGGGCAGGGTCAGCACGAAGGGACTGCTGACGCACACGTTCCCCATCAATCAGTACAAAGAAGCCCTTGCTGTGGCCTCCGACAAGAAGGGGGCACACTCGGTAAAGGTGGCGTTCCGGTACTAAAGAAAGGGTGATGGTGAGCATCTGCGCTCGCCATCACCCTTGATTCAACTCTGAACCCGGAAGCCCGAAATGTGCTCCCGCATTTGCTGCGACAGCTCCGACAGGCGCTGGGAGGAAGCAGCAACCTGGTCGGCGGTCGCTGACAGCTCCTCGGCGGCAGCCGATACGTGCTGGGCCGCGGAAGCGTTCCCTTCCGCCGCCTCCGCCACCTTCGCGATGCGACCGCTCACTTCGCTGGCGGACGCCTCCATCTCTTCGGTGGCTGCCGTGTTCTCTTCCGTGACTGCTGCCACCGAATCGGTGGCGGCCATCACTTCGCGGCTCGCCGCTGCGATCTGCTGCGATGCGACGGAGATCTCTTCGGCTTCCGCCGCCGCCTGGGCAATCACACGCAGGACCTCGTCGAGCGCGTCGCCCGCCAGCGATGACCGGCGGAACCCGTCCTCGACCTCTGCGGTCCCCTGCTCCATCGACCGCACGGCCCGCGTCATGCCCTGCTGAATGTCCCCGATCAGCTTCTCAATGTCGCCCGCTGACTTGCCGGCCCGCTCAGCCAGCTTCCGCACTTCTTCGGCGACGACGGCGAACCCCCGGCCCTGGTCGCCGGCCCGGGCTGCTTCAATGGCAGCGTTGAGCGCCAGCAGGTTCGTCTGATCGGCGATGCCCGTTATCGCCAGCGTAATATCGCCAATCTGCCCGGAGAGCTGTCCGAGGTGGTGCAGCTGCTCCGCCGTATCGAGCACCATGTTCCGCACCCGGCTGATGCCGTCGACCGTCTCCTGCACAACACGGCGCCCTTCGGTGGCGGATGCCGTCGCTTTGCCGGACGCCACAGCCACCTGGCCGGCCTTTTCCACCACATGTTCGATGGTCGCAACCATACTCCGCACTGCGTCGACGCTGCCCTGTGTGTTGGCCGCCTGGTCGCAGGCGCCGGCGGCAATCTGGGCGATGGCGTCGCGCAGCTGCTGGACCATTTCCGTCGCCTCTTCCACCGCCCGGGACTGGTTCGCTGTCACCCCGGCTACGTCACCGGCTGCCCGGGCAACTTCGGAAATCACGGTGGTGATCTGACCGGTCTGCTCTGACAGCTGCCGGACGGATTCGTCGACGGTATGGGCGGAGCCGGTCACGCGCTCGACCAATCGGCGCAGGTCAATTACCATGGTATTGAAGGCGCGGGCCAGATCGCCCAGTTCATCCCGGCCCTTGGCAGGCAGCGGATCCATGGTCAGGTCGCCCGTAGCAAGCCGATTGGCAGCATTACCGATCCGGCGGATCGACCGGGAGATGCCCGAGCCGATCAGCGAAGAGATGACCAGGCCGACCAGCGTTGCACCGCCGATGACGACCATCATGCCCAGCTTCAGCTTGGCGGCCAATCCAGATGCGGCCTTGCGATGCTCCTCCGAGTGGGCCAACTGTGCACTGCGGATCTTGGTCAGCACCCGCTCCATTTGTTCGTTTTCGAGTTCCATGGTCTGGTTGAAGGCCGCCGCCTGAGGGTTGTTCGCCGGATTCTCCAGGGAGAAGACCAGGCCCGCGATGCGATTCATTTCGACGAGGTGGCCCTGCAAGCGGTCCCAGGCGGCGACTTCGTCGTTTATTTGTTCTTTCTCCGCCGAACTGCGCGCTTCGGCCACCTTGCTTTGAATGTCGGCAGTCGCCGCGGCATACCGCTGGGCCTCGTCTTTGTTACCGCTGATCAGATAATTGCCAGGAATCCGCCCCAATGATTCAACAGCAAGGGAGATATCGGTGATTCTTGCGGCATGCTGCCCGACGGCCGCCTGCTCATCCACTGCCCGGGTCAGGGCGCCCAGGCCTATGTATGACGCGAGGCCCAGTGACAGCATCAGCAGCACCATAACCAGGAAGCCTGCAAATAGCTTCGTGCCGATAGTGATTCTCACTGTGAGTTCGCTCCCTTTTCTGAGTTGAGGGATATGGTAATGATACAGGATGTTGCCAGTAAATATCAATCCTTGAAATTACACCATCCGACATATCTAGTTTCCATACATAGTATTTTGAGTTGAGTGAAGTGGCGGTTTCGGTGAAAATGCGAGTGTTGAGCGCGGTGGCCCTCGCTCTCATGGCACTTCTCACCGCCTGCGGCAATCCACGCTCGCGAAGGATCGACACCGTGGATATCCGTTACGCCCATTAGTCAGTGCAAAACAAGAGCACCCCGGGTCCGGGGTGCTCTTGCTGTTGTTGGCGGTGCAAGTTGGGCATGCAATGATCCGCCACGCGGTTAGGTAACTGGAGGCTGCAGCCTCGCACCGGACTGGTTTCGAACAGAAAATGGAAGGTGTATGCCAAGCCTCACCTTCCATTTTCTGTCGCAACCCCATCCGAGGGATCGCTCCGGTAATTCCATGGCCGGAATCGGGTCTACCCGTGCCCCTCCCGCTGCCTGCTCTCCCAGGCAAAGAGGGCCAGGCCGGCCAGCATGAGCAAACCTGCGCCCGCGATTTTGGCCGTCAGGGACTCGTGCAGGAGCAGAAGAGCGCTGACTACCCCCCACAGGGTCGAGGTGGATGAGATCAACCCGGTCCGCCCCGCCCCGATGTGCCGCATGGCCGCATAGAAGAAGGCCAGCGAAAGGCCGAGGGAGAACGCGCCGCTGGCCACAATGCCGGGCACCACCCGCCAGGCGACGGCCAGCGGCTGGCCCGAAGCCAGGGCCAGCAGGGCCATGACGGCACCGGCCACCAGTGCCTTGAGTGACACGAGCGTCACCGTCGGAATATCCTGTCCCAGCAGCCGGCCCAGGTTGTTCTCCGTACCCCAGCCCAGGTACCCCAGGGCAATGAGCAGGTTGCCCAACGCGTCACCCGCGAGCAGGCTGGCGCCCCGGGCCGGCCAGGAGAGCCACAGCCCGCCGGCCAGCACTGCCAGGCCGGCGACCACGGCCCACGGCGTCAGCCGCTCACGAAAGAGTGCGAAGGCCAGCAGCGCCGTGAAGACCGCCTCCATGTTGATCATCAGCACGCCCTGGAGGCCGGATGTAAGCTTGAGGCCCAGGAAGTAGAGGCTGGGGCCGAGTACGGAGCCGGCCAGCAGCCAGAGCGCCAAAATCCCCGGGCGCCGAAAATGGAGTCCGCCTGCCCTCAGCGCCCAGGGCAGCAATGCCAGCCCCGCCGCCGTGTAGGTCAAGGCGCCCGCCGTGAGCGCGGGAACCTGCTCGGTCATCAGCCACTTGTTGAGCACGGTGAAGAACCCGACCAGAGCGGCAGAGGCCAGCGCCGCTCCGTATCCAACAATGAACCGCTTCATGATTGCTACCACCATTAATGAGATATGTAAACCCAGCTTGTCCTACGCCATCTGAAAAGTCAATCCCCCGTGACAATGGCGTGCGGGGGGCCAGTGCCGGAATAGATGTGGGGAGATGGAGGTGGCATAGTGATGAAGCGGCTGCTGATGGCGCTGGCGGCGCTGGCCGGGGTGCTGCTGGCGATCTTTTTCGCCGTAGATGGGCTGGGCATCCGGATTCTGTCCGATCCCACGCCCTGGTTGGCGCGGGGCGGTCCGGGGGCGGCTGCGGCGGGCGTGGGCCTGCTGATTGCCGACGTACTGCTGCCCGTCCCCTCCAGCCTGGTCATGGTGGCCCACGGGGCGCGCTTCGGCGTATGGCTCGGGGCCGCGCTCTCCCTGGCCGGGGGGCTGGGCGGCGCCCTGTGCGGCTTCGCGATTGGGCGTCGGGGCGGCGCCCTGCTGGCCCGGTTCGTTACGGACGCGGAACGCGAGCAGGCTGAGCGCCTGCTCGCGCGGTGGGGAGCGCTGGCGGTGGTCATCACCCGCCCGGTCCCGATTGTGGCCGAATCCGTTGCCATTCTGGCCGGAGCTTCGGGCATGGGCTGGGGCAAGTTGATCCTCGCGGCAATCGTTGGGCTGCTGCCCCCTGCCATTTTGTACGCCCTGGCCGGGGCACTGGCGGGGGGTCACCCTTCGCCATAAGTCCGAAGCAGCAGTTCCGCGAAGAGCGTGTGGGCCCAGGCGAACCAGGGGCGGGTAAAGCGGGCGGGATCGTCCTGGTCGAAGGCCTCATGCATGAAGCCGGTACCCGAGCCGGCAATTGTGCCACGAGCTGGGTTTGCAGCTGGCCATTCAGGCCGAGCCCCAGGGCACGGATCCCGCCCATTACAATGACGGCCGGATCGACACGGCCGCCGAGGCGACAAGCGACCTGAAAGCCATCTGGCATAAGCTCCACCGGGATCTGTCCGAGGCGGGGTGTCCGACCTTGTACAACCGCTCCACCCGGCGGGGACGGGAACTGACCATATGTCGATTGCCGACTGGATCGAGGAGTCGGTGCCCGGTGGGACGACCTCCCGGCTGGGCCGCCTGCTGGATGTGGCTTATACCATTGAATTCGGCGCCGCGAGCGCTGAACAGAGTGCGCTTAACCTCCTGTATTAATTGGGATACAGCAGGGCGGCAATGATCGAATCGTCGCCGGATTGGCGGCAGCTCGTCAGGTCAGATTGAGACGGGCGTGCGGCTGGAGGCGATCCGGCGGAACGACGGTGGCCGGCTTACACTGACGGTGCGCAGCGGCGGGGCTTCCCAGGACCTGGTGTTTGACCATGTGGTGCTGACGGTGCCCTTCTCCGTCCTGCGCACGGCGGTTGAATACAGCCGGGCCGGTTTCTCGCCTCTGAAGCAGACGGCCATCGCCGAACTGCCCATGGGGACCAACACCAAGCTGAATGTGCAGTTGACCGACCGGGTGTGGGCGGACCTCTGCTGCAACGGTGAATCTCACGCCGATACGGGCTACCAGTGCTCGTGGGAGGTAACCCGGGCCCAGCCCGGGCAGTCCGGGATTCTGGTCAACTATACGGGCGGCCATTACGGCGCCGGTTTTGGCAGCGGCACGCCCGCCGACCGGGCCCGGCAGTTCCTGCAGCAGCTTAAGCCTGTGCTTCCGGGCACTGCCAACCGGTGAACGGCCGAGCCACCGTCGATTATTGGAAGGGTGATCCTTGGACCCGCGGATCCTACTCCTATTGGAAAGTCGGCCAGTACACGCGCTTCGCCGGCGCCGAGCGGGAGCGGGCCGCCGGAGAGATCATCGGCGAGATATAGCGAAGTGTGACCGCCTCCGTCGGGGCAGCCACTGATCTTCCCTTGGATGTTAGCAGGGAACACTATTATCTATCCTTGGCAATACTTATGCTTCATGTATAATGTATCCAAGAATGGCTTTGGAGGTGGTACATTGAAGCGCTATCTGATCAGCCTGGTCGGCATCATGTGGGTCCTGATCATAATTCCGGCCGGCGCCGCCGCAGAAGACCCTCCGCCACCGTCCCTGGTGCTCGACGGGTACACCATCGAGGCCGAAGTCAAGCCTGTCGTTGTGGACGGCCGGACCCTGCTTCCGCTCCGGGCGCTGGCAAACAGCCTGGGCGCCGAAGTGGAGTGGGACGCTGAGAACAACACGGCAGTGTTACGGATGGGTGAGAAAGTGATCCGCGTGCCGATCGACTCCAATCTGGTGACTGTGGACGGCGAAATCGTCGAGTTGGATGTCGCCGCCAAGGTTGTGGAAGGGCGGACGATGCTTCCCGTCCGGTTCATCGCTGAAGCGTTCGGCGTGAAGGTGGATTGGGATCCGGAGACATCCACGATCTCGTTGGTGCGCGAGGAAGGCACGGCTCCGCCGCTGCCGCCCGGCGCTGAAGTTACGGAGGATGGAGCGCTCAAGCTGCCGGACGGGACAATTATGAAGCCTGCGCAGGGTCCTGTCGGGCAGCCTCCTTTCGGGCAGCCTCCGGTTGGACAGCCTCCCGTTGGACAGCCTCCGGTTGGGCAACCTCCGGTCGGGCAGCCCCCGGCGGGAATGCCCCCTGGGCCTCGCGCACCCCTCCCCCCTGGGTCTATTGTGGAGAAGGATGGCAGTGTCAGACTTCCGGACGGTAAGGTACTGACACGTCAGGAAATTGGCCAGATGCTTGGGCGCCCCGTTCGGGACGAGCGCCCGGAGGGCGCCGAGCAGTTGCCCGACGGCGGATTGAAGCTGCCCGACGGAACGGTGCTGTCGCCCGAGCAGGCGAAGGGCCGCTTCGCCCCGCCGCCCCCTCCGCCGTCTAAACCGACAGCTCCTCCGGTCTTGGAGAAGCAGGAGAACGGTACGTTCCGCCTGCCCGATGGGAAAGTGATCACAGAGCAGGACGCCAAGCGGCTGTTCGGGGCGCGGCCGGAGTGCGAGCCCGGCCGGCCTTGCGGGCCGGCGCCGGGCCCCGGCCCGGGCGCCCCCGTTCCCCCGCCTCCCGGCGACGGCGGCCCGCCCCCGGCGCCGTGCGAGCCTGGTAAGCCCTGCGGGCCGGCGCCGGGCCCCGGTCCGGGCGCCCCCGTTCCCCCGCCTCCCGGCGACGGCGGCCCGCCCCCGGCGCCGTGCGAGCCTGGTAAGCCCTGCGGGCCGGCGCCGGGCCCCGGCCCGGGCGCCCCCGTTCCCCCGCCTCCCGGCGACGGCGGCCCGCCCCCGGCGCCGTGCGAGCCTGGTAAGCCCTGCGGGCCGGCGCCGGGCCCCGGTCCGGGCGCCCCCGTTCCGCCACCGCCACCTCCCGGTGACAGCGGCCCCAAGCCGCCGCCTCCGCCCCCCGGTGACAGCGGCCCCAAGCCGCCGCCCCCGCCTCCGGGCGGCAGCGGCCCCAAGCCCCAGCCCCCGGGCGGGAGCCGCCCCAAGCCGCCGCCTCCTCCACCCAAGTCAGCGCCCTGAATGACCAACGCCCCCGCCGCGTCAAACGCAGCGGGGGCGTTCGCGTCCTCATGCTCCGCATCTCTTCCGCCACTTCCTGGACATGCTAACCGGAGAGGCCGCTGAAGGGGGGACTGGAATGAACCGGCTCCGGCCCGAGCCGGACCAACCGATTCCGGCTGACCTGACCGCCGCTGAAGCGATGCTCCGTCCAGCACTGGACCCCTGCGGCGATATCTGCTTTCGCTCCCTGGTGATCGAAGGCGACCGCCCTCTCCGAGCGCTCCTCATATACTCCCAAAGCATGGTCAAGGCCATCCAGATCGATGAACAGGCCCTGGCCAGCCTCATGCTGCAGTTGAACCAGGGCATACCCGCCCCTGGCCGCCCGTCCACTGCCGGCGACCTGGCCACCCTGGCCCGGCAGCGCAATATCCCCCTGGCCAATCCGCAGCCGGCTCTAACTGTGCAGCAAGGCATCAACGAAATCCTGCGCGGTTCGACCGCCCTTCTGGTCGATGGCTGCCATGGCGCACTCCTGTTCCGGGTGCCGCGGGAGGTGACGCGCGGCGTTTCCGAACCCCTAACCGAGGGCGTGGTCCGGGGTCCCCGCGAAGGCTTCACCGAAGACCTGGAGACCAACCTGACGCTTGTCAGGCGGCGGCTGGCGGTCAGGGCCTTCAGGCTGGAGCGGCAACGGCTGGGTGAGCGCACCCAGACCGAGATTGCCCTCCTCTTCCTGGACGGCCTGGCCGACCCGCAGGTGGTCGAAGAGGTGCGAAGGCGGCTCAGTGCCATACAAATCTCGGAAGTGCTCGATTCGGCCTATGTGGAGGAGATGATCGAAGACGCGCCCTTCTCCCCATTTCCCACCGTCGCCCACACCGAACGCCCGGACAAAGTGGCCGCGGCTCTACTGGAGGGGCAGGTGGCTCTGATCACCTCGGGCAGCCCGCAGGTCCTGCTGATGCCCATCACCCTGACCCAACTCCTCCAATCGGCCGAAGACTACTACGAGCGCTACTACATAGGCTCAGCCATCCGGGTGCTCCGCCTGATCGCCGGCTTTTTTGCATTGACGCTCCCCTCCTTCTATGTGGCCGTCACCACGTACCACCACGAAATGATTCCCTCCCCGCTCTTCCATGCGCTTGCGGCACAGCGGGAAGGGGTCCCGTGGCCGGCGGTGCTGGAGGCCTTCCTGATGGAGATCGCCTTCGAGCTGCTGCGTGAGGCGGGAATCCGGCTGCCCCGCCCTGTGGGCCAGGCCATCAGCATCATTGGCGGCCTGGTCATCGGTGAAGCGGCCATCAGAGCCCGCATCGCCTCCGCGGGAATGGTGATCATCGTGGCGACGACGGGCATCTGTTCCTATGTGATTCCGGCGTACAACCTCTCCCTTGCCCTGCGGTTCATCCGTTTCCCGATGATGCTGCTGGGCGCCTCGTTAGGGCTGCATGGGGTTGTCGTCGGTCTGCTCCTGCTGCTGATTCACCTGCTGAACCTGACCTCCTTCGGTACCTCATATCTCCGACCGGCCCTTCCTGCAGTGGCGGCCGACTGGAAAGATACCATCTTGCGGGCGCCCTGGTGGCACATGCGGAGGCGCAACCGGCGCAGCTCCATTTCGGGAGGGGGCAGATGAACGGTTCGCGCGGGGTAGCGCTCCTCCTCTGCCTCATGCTGCTGTCCGGCTGCTGGAACCGCCGGGAAGTCAACGAAGTCGCCATCGTGTCCGCCCTGGCCATCGATCGGGACGCCGACAGCCGGTTGCGCGTAACGCTACAGGTAGCAAACCCATTGCCGGCGAGCGGTGAACGGGGCGACACAGGCAGCCGCGAGGGTGTCTTTACAATCTCTGCCACCGGTCGGACCTTGTTTGAGGCCATCCGGAATCTAAACCAGATGGTAAGCCGGAAACCTGAGTGGACGCACAACAACGCCATTATCATTGGCGAACAGGTCGCCCGCGACGGCGTCGGCCACGTACTTGACTTCTTCTTGCGCGATCACGAGTCCCGACTTGACCAGTGGATCCTCGTCGCGCGCGGAAAGGCGGCGGATGTGCTGGTGCCGAGTTTCCGGCTGGAGATGAACCAAGGCGTCGGCATTCGCCGGCTCAACCGGAATGCATTCCTGGAAACAGCCAAGACCACTCAGGTCCGTCTGTACGAATTCCTGCTCAGGCTCTCCAGCCCGCCCACGGCGCCCATGGCAGCCGCTGTGGAACCGCTCTCAGAATCCGCCGGCCAGCTCACGGCACCTGAGCCCGAATCACGTCTGCGGATAGGCGGAGCCGCCGTCTTCCGCGGTGCGAAGATGGTCGGATGGCTTGATGAACACCAGACGCGCGGCGTGGCATGGCTGCATGAGAAGCTTTCCAGCACGATCGTCGTGGTTCCGTGCAAGAAGCCTCCGGGCGAAGGGATCAGCGTGGAGGTGATGGGGGCCCGCTCGACGCTCCGACCCGTCTGGCAGGGTGGCCGGCTTCCGGTCGTGCATGCTCCTGTCACGGTCTCCGCCAAAATCGGCGACGTCATGTGCCCGGACGATTTCACCAAGCCAGCGGCGATCCATGAACTGGAGAACCGCGCGGCAGGCGTAATCCGCCAGGAAATCGCCCAAACGCTGCGGCATCTGCAGCAGGATCTGGGCGTCGATCCTGCGGGGATCGGTGCCTCCCTTCAGCGGGCCTTTCCGGAAGCGTGGCGGGCCTGGAAAGGCCGGTGGGACGAAATCTACCCACTTGTCCCCGTCGTCCCTGAAGTGACGGTGCGACTCGATCAGACCGGCACTGCAATCGGAAAGCCGTTCCGCTCCGGCCGCGACCAGTAGATCAATCCGTTGGGGGCGACTCCCGTGTCACAGTCGAGCGTCAGGATATCCGCGACCCAAGCAGTTCTGACGGTGGTAATGGCCATCATCGGATCCGCCACGATGAACACTCCCGCGGGCATTATCAAGGAAGCTGGTGCCGATGCCTGGCTTAGTGGCGTTGTGGCCGCCGCCGTCGGCCTGCTGATCGGCGGGTTGTGGGTTTGGCTGGCCTCTTTCTGGCCCGGGTGCGGCCTCTTTGAACTGCCGGTCGCCGCGGCCGGCCCTTTCTTTGGCAGCCTGATTAACGTCCTGCTGATTGTCTGGACCCTGATCATTCTCACGGGCTCATCATGGGTGGGAGCTGACGCCATCTTGACGGCCTTCCTGCCCGAAACGCCCCGGGTGGTGCTCTGTGCAAGCATCATCGTTCCGGCCGCCTGCGCCGCCCGGTGCCGGCTCGAGGTACTGGCCCGACTCAGCCAACTGGCCTTCTGGTTGATCGTGACCTTGAGCCTCCTGATGGTGCCGCTCTCCATTCCGCAAATCGACTTGAACCGCCTGGGGCCGGTACTCGCTAACGGCATGAGCCCCGTTGTGGGAGGGGCGAGTGTGCTTTCCGGCATCATGAGCGAGAGCCTGGCGCTGGTTGCCCTGCTGCCGCGGATCAGGGGGGCTGCCCGCCCCGGGCGGCTCATGGCAGCCGTCTGTCTGGTCGCAGGCGCCGCGCTTGTGGCCCTGGTCGTCTGGACCACCTTGATTCTGGGTCCCCAGCTGCCCGCCCGGTTCCAATACCCGGTGCTGCGTTTGGCTCATGTCATCAGCATCGGTGACATCCTGGAGCGGCTCGACGCATTGATGATCGCACTCTGGGTGGTGGGAGAAGTGGCAAAGGTGGCTTTCTGGCTCTGGCTCCTGTGCACGGGAATCGCGCATCTGTTCCGCCTGCCGGAGCACCGCTCCCTGGTGTGGCCGGCCTCGCTGATCGTACTGGTGGGTACCATGGCCTACGTGGAGAACTGGGCGCAATACACGCCGTCGCTGATGGGCTGGACGGCAATTTTCGCACCCCTGGTCGGCATCATTTTGCCAATTTCGCTGCTTGTGGCCACCCTACTGCGCGGGCAACGGCGCCACGCCGAATCGGTATGAAATACTTCGGGATTGCCTTGGTGACGGTCCTGATTGGCCTAATCGATCTGCCGGGGCTGATCCAGCAGGGCCGGCGGCGGGAGTTGGCGGTTGCTGCCGGGCTGCTCTTGTTCGGGTTCCTGGCCGCCGTGTTCTGGGCCATGGCCCCAGCGGCGCCGACCATTGGAGCCATGCTGCAGTGGCTGGCGGCGCCCATCATTGGGGGGCGATAAAAACGCAGACCCCCGCACCTTGGGCGGGGGTCCTCGTACCCCTATTGTCGAACCGGAAGCGCCGCCTCATCCACGGCGGCCGACAGCTCCGCTTCCACATGGTTGGCCAGGCTCTGCAGGCGCTCCTCCCCCAGCATCTCAATCAGCAGGTTCGGCCGGAGCAGCCCCACATAGGTCTTGCCGTCCTTGCTGTAGACGACCATCTTGCAGGGCAGGAAGTACCCCACCTCAAGGTTCGTCTCCAGCGCCACCTTGGCGTGGGGGGCGCTGCACACCTCGAACACATGGAACTCCCCATCGAACGCCTGTCCCTTCTCCTGCAGTTTGGCCCGCATGTCCAGGTGCCACAGGGCGCTGAACTTGCGCTTCGCCAGGGCGCCCTCCAGGGCGGCAATCGCATCCGGGACACTCTTCTCGGCCACACGCGTGTAATGGAACTGGATCCCGTTCACAGACTCATCCCTCCCATTGACTCGTAGGCTGACCAGACCTCAAATCCCCCAGTCAGGGCGGCAACCGACCGGAAACCGCTTTGCATGAGAATCCGGGCGGCCCAATATGCCTTCTGCCCGTTCTGATCATACACGACCGTCTGGCGTTCCGGGTCGAGTTCATCTATCCGTGACCGCAGCTCGTCGAGCGGTATGTTGACTGCCCCGGGCAGCGCACCCACAAAGAACTCGTACTCCTCCCGTACATCCAGCACCTGGAGGGCCGGTCCGGAGGCCGCCAGCCGGGCGGCGGCCTCTGGCGGCGTCAGCACCCGCAGTTGCCCGCGCAGAATGTTCTGCGCCACCATCCCCGCCACAATGGCCGGATCCTTGGCGGAGCCGAACGGCGGAGCATATGCCAGGTCCAGGTTCGTCAGGTCGTCGACCGTCAGACCGCCGGCGATGGCCGTAGCGAACACGTCAACCCGCTTGTCGACGCCGTTGCCGCCGACCGCCTGTGCCCCGACCAGCCGCCCGGTCTCCTGCTCGGCCACGAGCTTGATAACCATGGGCTGGGCGCCCGGGTAATAATCTGCATGATCGCCCGACACCGAATAGCTCGCAAAAGCCCTGAGCCCAGCCCGCAGGGCGGCCTTCTCGCTCAGGCCCGTGGTCGCCGCCACCAAGCCGGCAACCCGCACGATGGCCGTGCCGGTGGCCCCAGGGAAAGTCAGCCTGTCACCGGCCGCGTTGGCGCCCGCCACGCGACCCTGCTTGTTGGCAGGTCCGGCCAGCGGCATCATGCCGGGTCGACCGGTCACCCGGTTGATTACCTCCACCGCATCGCCCGCGGCGTAGATATCCGGGTCGCTGGTCTGCATGTGCGCGTTGACGGCGATGCCCCCGCCCGGGCCGAGCGCCAATCCGGCCGCTTTAGCGAGGCGGGTATCAGGTTTGACTCCGATGCCCAGAATGAACAGGTCGCCTTGGATCACCCGGCCGCTCTCGAGCCGCACCGCCGTTGCCCGGCCTTCGCCGTCAAACCCGGCAATGCCGTCGGACAAGATGACATCAACGCCCATCTGGCTGAGGGTCTGCGACACGAAAGCCGCCATTTCGGCATCCAATGGCGGCAGCACCTGATCAGCCTTCTCTACCAGCGTGACGGCCAGCCCAAGGCGATGCAGGTTCTCCACCATCTCCAGCCCGATGAACCCGGCCCCAATCACCACCGCTCGGCGCGCTTCCTCACCCTCAATATACTCCTTGATTGCGCCCGCGTCCGGCACCGTTCGCAAGGTGTAGATATTCGCCAGGTCAATGCCCGGCAGCCGCGGGCGGATGGGCGTGGCGCCCGGCGAAAGCACCAGCGCGGTGTAGGACTCCGTATACTCCTCCCCGGTTTGCAGGTTGCGCACCCGGATAAGCTTCGCGGCCCGGTCGAGTGCCGTCACTTCATGACCGACCCGCACATCGACGTTGAACCGGGCCTTGAAGCTCTCCGGCGTTTGCAGGAGCAGGGCGCTCCGGTCGCCGATCTCTCCTCCGACGTAATACGGGAGACCGCAATTCGCAAATGAGATATAGGGGCCCTTCTCGAGCATGATGATTTCAGCCTGCTCGTCGGTCCGCCGGGCCCGGGCAGCGGCGCTCGCGCCTCCGGCGACTCCGCCAACGATGACGATTTTTCGAATTTCCATGATCCAACCCCCCGAGAGTTGTTGACCGACTGTGATCACTATTATAGGCATACCCCGTACAGTATCGCAATAGCACAGTAGCGCCAGCCACAACAGTGAGCCACGAAACGCGAAATCAGTCCTACTCCCTGTTGCGCTTTATATACGGGTAGGGGTATAATAGCGCTACTCCCAACAGAACCATGAAGACAAAGCTCAGGAGGAATTGCGATGTTTGCATTGTTTGGTCCGAAAATGGAGAGTGTGTCGACCCAAGAACTACAGGAGCGCGTCGAGCGGCGCGAGAAACTGACCATCGTTGACGTTCGGGAGCCATGGGAGTACGCCGAGGGACACATCCCGGGCAGCATTCTGCGCCCCCTGGGCCAGATCAAAACATGGGCTAATGAATTTGACAAGGACCGCGAGATCTTACTGATCTGCCGGACGGCCAGCCGGTCTGCCGCTGCGTACAAGTATATGCGGTCCATGGGATTTACGAATATCAAGAATGTCAGCGGCGGTATCATCACGTGGCGCGGCCGTGTGGCCCGATGAAGCAAGGCACCCCCACCCGGATCGGGTGGGGGTTCAGGCTGCTGACAAACCCCGTCAGGAATCGTCCTGACGGGGTCATTTCATGCTTTTTCTTCTCTGTGGGCAAGGATAACGTGCAAGAGGGGCTAAGGCGGCTCCTCAGAGGGTGGTCTGCTGCCCTG
>Ga0196970_1000203_pt1 | contig 88128 bp, 93 predicted proteins | sample S1v_513CmetaG_FD_148672 | JGI IMG/M metagenome (GOLD analysis project Ga0196970, IMG submission 148672) | Soil microbial communities from Anza Borrego desert, Southern California, United States - S1+v_5-13C | ecosystem: Environmental > Terrestrial > Soil > Desert | place: USA: California...
CCGCGCCAAGCCCGGCAAGGTCGCGCTCACCGCCTGCATGCACAAGGCTTTGCTGATCCTCAACGCCATGCTCCGGACCAACACCCCGTGGCAACGGCCCGCAACATAACAGTTGCTACGAGATCCCCTCACATCACGGTCGATGGAGCAGTAGGCCGGGCGGCCGGCCCAGTGAGCCACCGACTCGCCCTGCCCGGTGCCTACCGCCCGCCCGATACATCCAGCAGTGCCCCCGTCACGTACGACGCGGCGTCGGACAAGAGCCACAGCACCGCCTCCGCCGCTTCGTCCACAGTGCCTGGGCGACCGATGGGCGACGAGCCGGCGAATTTGTCCAGGCGGTTGCCGACGCCGGGGATCACCTGCATGTCGGTGTCGATCAGACCGGGGCGCACGGCGTTGATGCGGATGCCCTCCCGCGCCACCTCGCGGGCGAGACCGATGGTCAGGCTGTCGATGGCGCCCTTGCTGGCGGCGTAGGTGACGAACTCGTTGGGCGAGCCCAGGTCCGCGGCGACGGAGGACAGGTTGACGATGGCTCCGCCCGGCCCGCCATAGCGGGTGGACAGCCGGCGCACCGCCTCGCGGCAGCAAAGGATGGAGCCCCAGACGTTGATGTCCAACGTGCGTCGCAGTCCGTCAGCGTCCACCTCGTCCAGGCGGCCGTAGGGGCCGATGATGCCGGCGTTGTTGACGAGCGCTGCAAGCGGCCCCAGGCGTTCGGCCGCGTCGAACAGAGCGCGCACGTCGTCCTCGTTCGCCACGTCGCCCCGGAACGCCTCGGCGGTGCCGCCGGCCTCGCGGATCGCCCGGACGGTGGCTTGCGCCGCCGCCTCGTTGGCAGCGTAGTTCACCGCCACCGCGTACCCGCGCTGCGCCCCAAGCCTCGCCACCGCCGCGCCGATGCCGCGGCTGCCGCCCGTCACGATGAGTGTCGACATGCTGTTCTCTCCCTATTGCGTGGCTTCGATGATGGCCGCAGGCGCGGGAGGGCGCAACTGTCGCTCCGGCTTCATGAGCGAATCTGACGGCAAGAATCGGAGTGACGATCCCCGGCGGAGCCGACAGGATGGCTGCCGGGGTTCGGGTCGGCCGCAGTCGAGGGGAACGCCACCCCGGAGGAGGTCTCGATGTCATCTCGGACAGTCTTTTCCCTCGTCCTGACCGGCGCCATCGCAGCCTTGTACGCTGCCGGTGGATATGCGCAGGACGTGCCAGCCGGAACGCAACCGACCGGAACGCGACCACCGATCCAGGAAGCCGCGCCGGCCAAGACAGCCAAGGAACGCCTGAGCGACAAGGCGAGTGACGAGCAGCGCGTGAACAACTGCAAGGTGCCCTTGGATCGTCGCGGACCGAAAGTCCGGCCCGAAGGATGCAAGCCCGACGACGCAAGCGCTACGCCGACCCAGATGCCGCAGTCCGGAAACTCATCCGAATAGCAAGGCTCGGGGGAACCTGATCTCCCGGACACCATTCGTCACAGCGCATGCCGGAAGGTGAAATTGAAGCGTCGTCGACCGACCAGTGGATGCTCACCGTCGGCGAGCGGCATGACGCCGTGGAAGGTCATGCGCGCGGGCCCACCCCAGACGACGACGTCGCCGTGCGTTAGCGTTACCCGCCGAGGCTTATCGGTGCGCTTCATGCCTCCCCACAGGAATGTCGCCGGTAGGCCGAGCGATACCGACACGATCGGCGACGCGAAGTCGCGTTCATTCCTGTCCTGGTGAAGCGAAAGGCGTGCCCCCGGATCGTAACGATTGATGAGGCAGGCATCGGCGACAAAGCCGTCGAAGCCGGCCGCAGCCGCGGCGCGCGTCGCCAGATCGGCGAAGACGTCCGGCATGGCCGGCCAGCGCCGGCCGCTTTCCGGATCGATCGGATCGTAGCGGTAGCCGGTGCGGTCGGTAACCCAGCCGACATCGCCGCAATTGGTCATGGCCACCGACATGGGCCAACCGCCCGGCGTCACCATGTGGCGGAAGGGCGCATCCTCCAGGACCCGCGCCAGCGCATCCAGCAGTTCGCCCACCACCGGACGGGCGAAGCCGCCAAGGAGCATCGCGCCGTCAGCCAGCGGCAGATCGCGCGGCGCGTCCACGAACAGGTCGGGTGTCATGTCGCAGGCATCACGCTGCATCGTGGAAGATGATCCCCATGGTGTGGCGATGGCCCGAGCGCAGTGTGCTGACACCATGGCGGAGCGTTACGCGATAGGTTCCGCGCGTACCCTGCACCGGGCGGCTGTTGACCGCGAAGACGACCGCGTCGCCTTTCTTCAGCGGCACGACTTCGACCCGCGACTGCATACGCGGCCGCTGCTCGGTCAGCACGAACTCGCCGCCGGTGAAGTCCTTGCCCGGTCCGGACAGCAGGATCGCGACCTGGAGCGGGAAGACATGCTCCCCGTAGAGGTCCTGATGAAGGGCGTTGAAATCCCCTTCCCCATATTGCAGCAGCAGCGGGGTCGGGCGGGTCTGGCCAGCCTTGTGGCAGCGCTCGATGAACGCGGCATGGTCGGCCGGGAAGCGGACGGCCATGCCCATGGCCTCGTGCCAGCGGTTGGCGATCGGTGCCAGATGCGGGTAGATCACCGTGCGCAGCGCCTCGATGAGGCCGGGCAGCGGATAGGCGAAATACTTGTACTCGCCGCGGCCGTAACCGTGACGCGCCATCACGACATGGCTGCGGAACCCCTCGCTTTGCCCATAGAGCTTGGCGATCGCGTCACATTCTTCGGAATTCAGCAACTTGTCGATCATCGCCCAACCCCGGGCATCGAGATCGGCGGAGACGCCCGGCCAGTCGAGCGCCTCCAGCCGTCCCTTCAGGCTTTCGCCCGTGAGATCGGCCGCGGTGGGCCGATCGGTACTTGCCGTAGTCTTGCTCATGCAGGGTTTGCCTCCCGGTCGATCAACCTGCGCTTGCGCTCGATGCCCCAGCGATAGCCGGACAGCGCCCCATCGTTCTTGACGACCCGGTGACAGGGGATCGCGACGGCCAGCGCGTTGGCCGCACAGGCATTGGCCACGGCCCGGACCGACGTGGGGGCGCCGATCCGTTTGGCGATCTCGGCGTAACTGACCGTCGTGCCGGCCGGGATCTCGCGAAGCGCCTGCCACACGCGCTGCTGGAAGGCGGTGCCCCGCACGTCCAGGGGCAGGTCGAGACCGATGCCCGGCGCCTCGATAAAGCCGACCACCTTGGCGACGAGCCGTTCGAAAGCACCATCGCCGCCGATCAGTCGGGCACGGGGGAAGCGGTCCTGCAGGTCGCGCAGCAGCGCGTCGGGATCGTCCCCCATGAGGATGGCGCAGACGCCCTTGTCGCTCATGGCGACGAGGATCGAGCCCAGCGAGCATTCACCGATGGCGAAGCGGATCTCGGCATTGGTGCCACCGGCGCGATAGTCGCGGGGCGTCATGCCAAGCATCTCGTCGGACTTCTCGTAAAAGCGGCTGCTCGAATTGAACCCCGCGTCATAGATGGCTTCGGTCACGCTGCCGCTCCGCGAAAGCTCTTTATGAACCTTCCTCGTGCGGTGTGCCGCAGCGTACTCCCTGGGCGTTACACCCGTGGTCGCCTTGAAGACGCGATGAAAATGGTAAGCGCTGAGGCCCGCCGCCTCAGCCAGCTCGGCGAGGCGCGGCGTCTCCTCGGCCTGCTCGATCAGACGACAGGCGTCGGCCACCTTGGCGGCGTACTGTGCGTCGCGCGACGGCTGCTCCGGCCTGCACCGCTGGCAAGGGCGGAAGCCCGCGGCCTCCGCCTCCGCAACCGTCTCGTAGAAGCGGACGTTCTTCGGGTTCGCGGTCCGGGACGGGCAGGACGGGCGGCAATAGACGCCGGTCGTCGCTACCGAATAGTAGAATTCGCCGTCGGCCGTGCGGTCGCGTGCCAGCACGCGGGCCCAGCGCGGGTCCAGTTCCGTCGACGTTTCGGCCAGCTTCGGCATGGCCGCAACATGCGTGCTCATCGCCAACTCCTTTCCGAATGTCATATCGTGCGGCCAATCTGGCATTGCAGGCCGCGCCCCGCACTCCGGCTCTTGCTTTCAAATCAAAATGGTCCGGCTTCCTCCATCCGGGCCACCGCGGGTGCCCGGCTCACCCCTCCGCCAGCGCGTACGCGAAAGTCTCCAAGTCCCGAACCCCGCTTTCCGACACGTGGTATGTGCCGAACGCCACGCGCTGGAACCAGCCGTAGACGTCGCGCTGGAGAATCGCCGCCACGTCCGCCGGGGCACCGGCGGCGCGCAGCGCCTTCAGCGTCATGGGGCCGTGTTCGCGCAGCAGTCGGGCGCAGCGCAGGGCGTCCTGACGGTAAGCGGTGACGATGGGCACACGAGTCGAGCCGCCCCGGTTGGGGTCGCCGACGCGGCGGGTGTGCTCGCCCAGCAGGCGGGCGGCACGCTTGCGGTCCTTGCGCGGGACGTAGGGGGCGGGGTCGAGCAGGACATCCACCTGGTGTCCCCCGGCGCGCGCGGGATCGACGATCAACAGCCCGAGGCCCAGGCGGCGGCAGAGCTTCTTCACGTCGGGATCGTACGGCGACGGCCCGGAGGCGCGGCGGCCGGGCTGCGGCACGGCAAGGTAGACGGCATCCGTGACGCTCAACCGGTCCACGCCCTGGAGCAGCAGTTCCAGCGTGAAGCGCTTCTTCAGCTCGACGATCACAGGCGGCTCAGCCTCGCGCACGGCCACAAGGTCGCAGCCGTGGATCTCCGCCTTTACGGCGTAACCCTGCCCTTCCAGGAAGGCTTTGACGGGGGCGTAGAGGTCGGTTTCGAAAATCTTCAGATCAGCCAAGGGATGCCTTCGGTGGCTCGGCGGACGACACGGCGGGGTCACCATCCTCGAACGCTGCATTCAAGTAAACCGCAATCCCTGGCTTGGCTGATGTAGCGATCCGGTAGCCGGGGGCCGGGGCACAACGGCGAGCGTGACGTCCACGGTGAGAAGCGCTCGTTCAGGGGGGCAGCCTGGACAACCTGATTTTTGGCGGCTCTCGCCCTTTACCTTTGCTTTAAGAAAAAATGCCACCTTCGCCTACCTGCGACGTAATGCCGCAGGTTTGCCCTATCGGTGCAGCACCTGCACCCGGTCGACATGAAACGGAGGGGCCGCCCTATGGTGCGTTGGTTCATCAATCTATCACTACTCAAAAAGGTTCTGCTTCCGGTCGCTGTGCTTGGCGTCGTGACCGGCGTCATCGCTTGGGATGCCACCGTCAAGATCGACCAGTTGAGCCGGTTGTCCAGCGAGGCCATCCACATCGTCGCCGCGCGCCGCGCACTCATGCTCGACACCGGCAAGACCCTGGCGGAGGCCGCCATCCAACTGCGTAACATCATCCTGGCGACCCGAGAGGCGGATATGCAGGCCGCCGCGGACGCGGTCCGCGGCAGGCTCGATACGATCAATGCGAACCTCGGCAAGCTGGATGGAACATCAACCACCAACGATCATCGCGAAGCGACGCGAAACCTGCAAGCGCTTGCCGCCAGCTACCGGACGGCTGCGGAGGCGACAGCGGCCGCAGGGGTGCGAAACGACAAGGATGCGGCGCAGAAGCTGCTGAACGAGCAGGCGCTTCCCGCCCTCAAGGCGTTCAGCAAGTACACCGATGAGCGCGTGGCCCTGCTCGGCACGCAGATGGCCAAGATCTCGAAGCGGACCGACGACACGGCAAAGGAAGCCGGGCGCGATGTCGTGATCGCTGCTGCGGTCGGCCTTGTGCTGTCCATCGGCTTGGCAGTGTGGATTGTCGTTACTCTGGTGGCCCGCCCCTTGGCACGAATTACCGGCTCCCTCGCCGAACTTGCGAACGGCAACCTCGACGTGGCGGTCGAGGGAGCCGAGCGGCGAGACGAAGTCGGCACGCTCGCCCGGTCCATGCAGGTCTTCAAGGACAACGGCCTGGAGATGCGGCGCATGCAACGCGAGCAGGAAGCTCTGAAGGCGAAGGCCGAACAGGAGCGCAAGTCCATGATGCTCACGATGGCCGACACCTTCGAGGCGAGCGTGAAAGGGATCGTGGAGACGGTCGCTTCGGCGGCGACGGAAATGGAGTCCGCGGCCTTGTCGATGTCCGCGACGGCTCAGCAGGCGTCGCAGCGGTCCACCGCGGTTGCCGCAGCCGCAGAGCAGGCTTCAGCCAATGTGAACACCGTCGCCGGAGCAACCGAAGAGCTGTCCGCATCGGTTCAGGAGATCGGACGCCAAGTGGCCGCATCGACGCAGATTGCCGCACAGGCCGTGGAAGACTCCCAGAAGACGGACGCGATGATGGCCGGGCTTGCCGAGGCGGCCAAGCAGATCGGCGAGGTCGTCGGGCTCATCAACGACATAGCCTCGCAAACCAACCTGCTGGCCTTGAACGCGACGATCGAGGCGGCGCGCGCCGGTGAGATGGGCAAAGGCTTCGCGGTGGTCGCCGGCGAGGTGAAGCACTTGGCCAGCCAGACGGCGAAGGCGACCGGCGACATCCAGGCCAAGGTGAACGAGATCCAGAGCGCCACCTCCAACGCGGTGGCCGCGATCCGCGGTATCGGCGGAACCATCTCGCAAATGAGCGAGATCGCGACGGCGATCGCCTCGGCGGTCGAGGAACAGGGCGCGGCCACACAGGACATTGCCGGCAACGTCCAGCAGGCGGCGCGCGGCACCCAAGAGGTCTCGACCAACATCCTGAGCGTGAACCAGGCGGCCGGAGAGACGGGTGCGGCCGCCTCTCAAGTGGCGAGCGCCGCCGGGAGCTTGTCCCTGGAAGCCGAGAAGCTTCGCGGCCAAGTCGATGGCTTCCTGGCACAGATCCGGGCCGCGTGATCTCACGATGACGGTGCCTGCGGCCACCAGGGTGCAGGCACTGTCCTTTGGAGCCCCCATGGATGATAAAGTGGGGGGCACTCCCTGTATCGACGCTCCGACAACATATCATTAATGCGGACGTTTTCGGACGGTCCGCTCTGCAAATCCGGGCATCGAGGCGGAGGCCCGTGCCCCCTACCGTCGGAGGTGGGTGATGCACGCGTTCTTCTTGTTTACGGGCAGTGGCCCTCTGGTCATCCTGAGTTCCTACCAGTCGGTCGACGACCGGCAGCTCATCAAAAAACTGGCGACCAAGGGGATCGACAAGTTCCTTGCCTACGAACTGCCGCTTGCCCTGGTGAAGGACCGCTATGCCAGGCACTTCGATGTCGTGTGCCAGGACCTGTCCCAGACCGACGATCTCCGGGTGCTGGACTACAACGGCCAGCGGGCGATGCACCTGTTCCACTTCTCCGAAATGGGCAAGCCCGTCACGCACGAGCCGGAAACGGCGCTCCATTGAGCGCAAAAAGAAAGGCGCCATGCGGCGCCTTCCAGGGGGCCGGGGGCCAAGGGCCCCTGGCGGGGTGCGCGAGGGGTCGTACCCCTCGCACTTGATCAGGCGGCGGCCTTCTGCTTGCGCAGGATGCCGATGATCTCGGCGGCGGCCTTGGGAATGTTGGTGCCGGGGCCGTAGATGGCCGACACGCCGGCCTTGTAGAGATAGTCGTAGTCCTGCGGCGGGATCACGCCGCCGCACACCACCAGGATGTCGCCCGCACCTTGGCGGCGCAGCCCCTCGATGAGCTGCGGCACCAGAGTCTTGTGCCCCGCGGCCTGTGACGACACGCCGATCACGTGCACGTCGTTCTCGACGGCCTGGCGGGCGGCCTCTTCGGGGGTCTGGAACAGCGGGCCGATGTCCACGTCGAAGCCGATGTCGGCGAAGGAGGTGGCGATCACCTTGGCGCCGCGGTCGTGGCCGTCCTGACCCATCTTGACGACCAGGATGCGCGGGCGGCGGCCCTCCTCGGCGGCGAAGCCGTCGATCTCGTCCTGGATGGCCTTGAAACCGGCGTCGCCCTCGTAGGCGGCGCCGTACACGCCCGACACCGAGCGGATGTGCGCGACATGGCGGGTGAACACCTTCTCCAGCGCCTCGGAGATCTCGCCGACGGTGGCCCGCGCGCGGGTCGCCTTGACGGCGAGGTCCAGCAGGTTGCCGGACTTCTCCGCGGCGGCCTTGGTGAGATCGTCGAGCGCCGCGCGGCAGGCGGCCTCGTCGCGCGACGCGCGGACCTTGTTGAGGCGGGCGATCTGCGCCTCGCGGACGGCGGTGTTGTCGATGTCGAGGACGTCGACCTTCTCCGGATTCTCGACGCGGTACTTGTTGACGCCGACGATCACCTCCTCGCCGCGGTCGATGCGGGCCTGGCGGCGGGCGGCGGCCTCCTCGATCAGCAGCTTGGGCATGCCGGACTCGACGGCCTTGGTCATGCCGCCCATGTCCTCGACCTTGTTGATCAGCTCCAGCGCCGCGTTCGCCAGCGAGTGCGTCAGGTTCTCGATGTAGTACGAGCCGCCCAGCGGGTCGACCACGCTGGTGACGCCGGTCTCCTCGGCGATGATCAGCTGCGTGTTGCGGGCGACGCGGGCCGAGAACGGCGTCGGCAGGCCCAGCGCCTCGTCGAAGGCGTTGGTGTGCAGCGACTGCGTGCCGCCGAGCACCGCGGCCAGCGCCTCGATGGCGGTGCGGATGACGTTGTTGTACGGGTCCTGTTCGGTCAAGGACACGCCCGAGGTCTGGCAGTGCGTGCGCAGCGCCAGCGAGCGCACGTCCTTCGGCTGGAACTTCTCCTGCATGAGGCGCGCCCACAGGAGGCGCGCAGCGCGCAGCTTGGCGATCTCCATGAAGAAGTTCATGCCGATGGAGAAGAAGAACGACAGGCGCGGCGCGAACTTGTCCACGGGCAGGCCCTTGGACATGGCAGCGCGCACGTACTCCAGGCCGTCGGCGATGGTGAAGGCCAGTTCCTGCACCGCGGTCGCCCCGGCCTCCTGCATGTGGTAGCCGGAGATGGAGATCGAGTTGAACTTCGGCATGTTCAGTGCCGTGTACTCGATGATGTCCGCAATGATCCGCATCGAGGGCTCGGGCGGATAGATGTAGGTGTTGCGGACCATAAACTCCTTGAGGATGTCGTTCTGGATGGTGCCGGACAGCTTGTCCTGGCTCACCCCCTGCTCCTCGGCGGCGACGATGTAGCCGGCCAGGATCGGTAGAACGGCGCCGTTCATGGTCATCGACACCGACATCTTGTCGAGCGGGATGCCGTCGAAGAGGATCTTCATGTCCTCGACGGAATCGATCGCCACGCCCGCCTTGCCGACGTCGCCGACGACGCGCGGGTGGTCGCTGTCATAGCCGCGATGGGTGGCAAGGTCGAAGGCCACCGACAGGCCCATCTGCCCGGCCTTCAGGTTGGCGCGGTAGAAGGCGTTCGACTCCTCGGCGGTGGAGAAGCCGGCGTACTGGCGGATCGTCCAGGGGCGGTGCGCGTACATGGTGGCGCGCGGGCCGCGGGTGAACGGCGCGAAGCCCGGCAGCGAATCCACCTCCAGCCCTTCCAGGTCGGCCGCCGTGTAGAGGGGCTTCACGTCCAGGCCTTCCGGCGTGTGCCAGGTCAGGTCCGACAGCTTGCCGTCGGCGCCGATGTCCTTGGCAGCCAGGGCTTCCCAATCGGCCGGGGTCTTCTTCGGAAAGTCGGTCATACGTGCCTCCACGGACGGCGCCAATGGCGCCGGACGAACCTGCGGAAATGATCCAACGAGCGCTAGCCCCTGCCCCCTCCCCTCTTAAACGAACGCGTCGGGAAGGGGGCAACGAGCCGGTACCTTACACGAGCGAGCGGCGCGCCACGACCTTCCAGGCGGCCTGCATCAGCGTGGCACCCAGTGCGGTCTTCAGCAGCGTGGCGGCCCAGAACGGCACCAGGCCGACGGCAACGGCCTTCTCCATGCCGAACAGCGACGCCAGCCAAGCCACGCCGGGGACGAACAGCATCGCATGGCCGACCGCCATGGCGGCGAGCGCCTTCAGCGGCGTGCGGTCCCAGCCGCGCTCGGCCAGCCAACCGGTGACGAAGGCGCCGAGCACGAAGCCGGCGAGGTAGCCGCCCGTCGGACCGGCCATATACGCCGGACCGGCGTTCGGACCGGCGAACACCGGCAGCCCGAAAAAGCCCTCAGCGAGGTACAGCAGCACGGTCGCCACGGCCAGTCGGCTGCCGTAGGCCATGCCGAGCAGCAGCACGACCATGCTCTGCATCGTCATGGGCACCGGCCAGAACGGTACCTGCACCTTGGCCGAGATGGCCAGCAGCGCGCTGCCTAGGACCGCCGCCGTCACCGCCTTGGCAACGCCACCGCGCGGCAACACGGTGTCGAGCAACGAAGCCGGGCGAGCGGCGAGCGAGACATCATAAGACATTTGCAAAGACCCCTTCAGTTCAAGCGGTCCCAAATCACGCGAACTCGATGATCTTCTGGTCCACGGCCAGGCTGCTGCCCGGGTTGGCGTGCACCTTGGAGACGGTACCGTCCTGGGATGCCCGCAGGATGTTCTCCATCTTCATAGCCTCGACCACGGCCAGCACCTCGCCGGCCTTGACCTCCTGCCCCTCGGTAACGGCCAGCGAGACCAGAAGGCCCGGCATCGGCGACAGCAGGAACTTGGACATGTCCGGCGGCGCCTTCTCGGGCATCAGCGCGGAAAGCTCCGCCGCACGCGGGGTGAGCACCTGGGCGTTCGCCTGACTGCCGGAGTGGAACAGCTTGTAGCCCACACCCAGCCGGTCGACCTGGACGCAGACGTGCTCGCCGTTGACGGTGCCGCGGAACAGCGGATCGCCGATCTGCCAATCGCTCCACACCGTGTGGTGCTTGCCGTCGAAGTCGACGCCGTAGCCGATGCGCAGCGGACCGCCCTGGATGGGATCCACGTGCACGGGGTGCGGCGTGCCGTTCAGCACGACGACCCAGTCGCTGCGCACCTTGGCGGTGTTGCCCACCATCTTGCCGCTGATCTGGATGTCGCGGTCATTGAGGCAGCGGTGGATCACCGCCGCCACCGAGACCAGGATCGCCGGATCGTCGGGCGGCAGGTCGGCGGCGTGGAAGCCGTTCGGATACTCCTCGGCGATGAAGTTGGTGGTCAGCCGGCCTTCCACGAAGCGCTGGTTCGCCATCAGCGAGGCCAGGAACGGGATGTTATGGCTGACGCCGCGGATGTAGTACTGGTCCAGCGCCTCGCGCATGCGGACAATGGCCGCATCGCGCGTCGAACCCCAGGTGCACAGCTTGGCGATCATGGGGTCGTAGAACATGGAGATCTCGCCGCCCTCGAATACGCCGGTGTCGACGCGCACGTGCGGGTCGTCGGCCGGCGGCTGGTAGTGCGTGAGACGGCCCGTGGAGGGCAGGAAGTTGCGGAACGGATCCTCGGCGTAGACGCGCGCCTCGAGCGCCCAGCCGTTCAGCTTCACGTCCTCTTGGCGGATGGGCAGCTTCTCGCCGGCCGCGACGCGGATCATCAGCTCGACCAGGTCGAGGCCGGTGATCAGTTCAGTGACGGGGTGCTCCACCTGGAGGCGGGTGTTCATCTCCAGGAAGTAGAAGTTGCGCTCGGCGTCGACGATGAACTCCACCGTGCCGGCCGACTTGTAGTCCACGGCGCGGGCGAGCGCCACGGCCTGCTCGCCCATCGCCTTGCGGGTGGCCTCGTCGAGGAACGGGCTCGGGGCCTCCTCGATGACCTTCTGGTGGCGGCGCTGGATCGAGCACTCGCGCTCGCCCAGGTACAGCGCGTTGCCGTGCCCGTCGGCCAGCACCTGGATCTCGATGTGGCGCGGCTGCTGGATGTACTTCTCGACGAAGACGCGGTCGTCGGCGAAGCTGGAGCGCGCCTCGTTGCGGGCCGACTGGAAGCCTTCGCGGGCCTCCTCGTCGTTCCAGGCCACGCGCATGCCCTTGCCGCCGCCGCCGGCAGAGGCCTTGATCATCACTGGATAGCCGATGTCGCGGGCGATGGCGACCGCGTCGTTGTCGGTCTCGATGACGCCGAGGTAGCCGGGCACGGTCGAGACGCCGGCCTGCTTGGCGAGCTTCTTCGATTCGATCTTGTCGCCCATCGCCTGGATGGCGTGCGCGTCGGGGCCGATGAAGGCGATGCCGGCCTTGGCCAGCGCCTCCTGGAATTCGCGCTTTTCCGACAGGAAGCCGTAGCCGGGGTGCACGGCCTGGGCACCGGTCTTCAAGCACGCGTCGACGATGCGGTCGACGATCAGGTAGCTCTGCGCCGAAGGCGACGGGCCGATGTGCACCGCCTCGTCGGCCATCTCGACGTGCAGCGCGTTCTTGTCCGCATCCGAATAGACCGCCACCGTCTTGATGCCCATACGCTTGGCGGTACGGATGACGCGGCAGGCGATCTCGCCACGGTTGGCGATGAGAATCTTCGAGAACATTGGACGCCTACCTCAGGTCAGAGCGGGATGTTGTCGTGCTTGCGCCACGGATTCTCGAGCTGCTTGTTCCGCAGCATCGCAAGCGCGTGGCAGATCCGCTTGCGGGTCCCGAACGGGTAGATCACGTCGTCCAGGTAACCGCGCGAGGCGGCGACGAAGGGGTTGGCGAATTTGCGCCGGTACTCCTCGGTGCGCGCCTCGATCTTGGCCGGGTCGCCCATGTCGCCGCGGAAGATGATCTCGACGGCACCCTTCGGGCCCATCACCGCGATCTCCGCCGACGGCCATGCGTAGTTCACGTCGCCGCGCAGGTGCTTGGAGCTCATGACGTCGTAGGCGCCGCCGTAGGCCTTGCGGGTGATCACCGTGACCTTCGGCACCGTGGCCTCGGCATAGGCGAACAGCAGCTTGGCGCCGTGCTTGATGATGCCGCCGTACTCCTGCGCGGTGCCGGGCATGAAGCCGGGGACGTCCACGAAGGTGACGATCGGGATGTTGAAGGCGTCGCAGAAGCGCACGAAGCGCGCCGCCTTGATCGAGCTGTCGATGTCCAGGCAGCCGGCCAGCACCAGCGGCTGGTTGGCAACGAAGCCCACCGTCGAGCCGTTCATGCGGCCGAAGCCGATGATGATGTTCTTGGCGTGCTCGGCCTGCAGTTCGAAGAAGTCGCCCTCGTCCACGACCTTCAGGATCAGCTCCTTCATATCGTAGGGCTTGTTGGGGTTCTCCGGCACCAGGGTGTCGAGCGAATGGTCGTAGCGGTCGGCCGGGTCGATGCAGGGCCGCACCGGCGCCTTCTCACGGTTGTTGGCCGGCAGGAAGTCGATGAAGCGGCGCAGTTGCAGGATTGCCTCGACGTCGTTCTCGAAGGCGAGGTCGGCGACGGAGGACTTGGTGGTGTGGGTGACCGCACCGCCCAGTTCCTCGGCGGTGACCACCTCGTGGGTGACGGTCTTCACCACGTCCGGGCCGGTCACGAACATGTAGGACGAGTCCTTCACCATGAAGATGAAGTCCGTCATGGCCGGCGAGTACACCGCGCCGCCCGCGCACGGGCCCATGATCATGGAGATCTGCGGGATGACGCCCGATGCCATCACGTTGCGCTGGAACACCTCGGCGTAGCCGCCCAAAGAGGCGACACCCTCCTGGATGCGGGCCCCACCGGAATCGTTCAGGCCGATCACCGGAGCGCCCGCCTTCATGGCGAGGTCCATGATCTTGCAGATCTTCTCGGCGTGCGCCTCGGACAGCGAGCCGCCGAACACCGTGAAGTCCTGGCTGAAGACGAAGATCAGACGACCGTTGACCGTACCGTGCCCGATGACGACGCCGTCGCCGGGGATCTTCTGCTCTTCCATCCCGAAGTCGATGCAGCGGTGTTCGACGAACATGTCGAACTCCTCGAACGAACCTTCATCGACCAGCAGCTCGATGCGCTCGCGGGCGGTCAGCTTGCCCTTCGCATGCTGCGACGCGATGCGCTTCTCGCCACCGCCCAGGCGCGCGCCGGCGCGCATGGATTCCAACCGGGCCAGGATTTCTTGCATTCCGCGCTTCCCACTTGAACGACTTTTGGACACCGGAGTGTCTCCTAGATGGCCGGGATTATTCACAAGATTTGCAACCCGGCAATCCGCGGCAAACCCTGCGGCGGCTGAAATCGTGCGAACTTGCAAAAATCTTCACGAACCCGGACAATGGCTTGCAAATTTTGCGAAGCCCGCTGCTCCGATCATCCCATGCAGAAGAAGCTCTATCTCGGCTACAAGCTGCGCCGCCTGCGCGAGCAGCGCGGCATGACCCAGGCGGCGCTGGCCAAGGCGCTGGACCTGTCGCCCAGCTACCTGAACCAGTTGGAGAACAACCAGCGGCCGCTGACGCTGGCGGTGCTGCTGAAGGTCAGCGCCGTGTTCGAGGTGGAGCTGACCAGCTTCATCGAGGACGAGGAGGCGCGTCTGGTCGCCGACCTGCGCGAGGCGCTGGTCGACCCGCTGTTCGGCGGCGAGCCGTTGGGCACCGCCGAGCTGCGCGGCGTGGTCGGCGCCTCGCCGGAGCTGGCGCGGCGCGTGCTGGGCCTGCACCAGGCCTACCAGAAGCTGACCGAGCGGGTGCAGGGGCTGGCCGACAACCTGCAGAGCCAGGAGGTGGGCAGCGACCTGACGCGCGCGCAGTTCCCGTACGAGGAGGTGCGCGACTACTTCCACTACTGCAACAACTACGTGGGCCCGCTGGACGAGGCCGCCGAGACGCTGTGGGACAGCGAGAAGATCCACGCCGGCGCCCTGCTGAACGAGCTGGCGGCCTATCTCAAGCGCCGCCACGACGTGCGGGTGAAGATCGTCGCCGACGACGTCGGCGAGACGGCCATGCGCTCCTATGACGAGTCGACCGGGACGCTGCGCCTGTCGGCGCTGCTGAACGGGCCCAGCCGGGCCTTCCACATGGCCCACCAGATCGCGCTCTTGGGCTTCCGCGACATCATCGAGGACATCATCGGCCAAGCCAACTTCTCCAGCGAGGACGCCAAGTCGATCTGCCGGGTCGGGTTGGCGAACTACTTCGCCGGCGCGCTGGTGATGCCCTACCGCGCCTTCCTGCACCAGGCCCGGGCACTCAAGCACGACGTGGAGCAGTTGCAGAGCCGCTTCGGGGCGAGCTTCGAGCAGGTCTGCCACCGGCTGTCCACCCTGCAGCGGCCGGGGGCGCGGGGCGTGCCGTTCTACTTCGTGCGGGTGGACATGGCCGGCAACATCACCAAGCGCCACTCGGCCACACGCTTCCACTTCGCCCGCTTCGGCGGCGCCTGTCCCCTGTGGAACGTGCACGAGGCGTTCGCCCAGCCCGGCAAGATCCTGGTGCAGTTCGCCGAGATGCCCGACCACACCACCTACATCGGCATCGCCCGCACGGTGACCAAGCGCAGCGGCGCCTACCTGCGCCCCTCGCGCCAGTTCGCCGTGGGCCTGGGCTGCGAGGCGAGCTACGCCAACGAGCTGGTGTACGCCGCCGGGATCGACATCACCAACACCAAGGCGGCGGTTCCCATCGGCGTCAACTGCCGCATCTGCGAACGCACCGACTGCCAGCAGCGCGCCTTCCCGCCCATCGGGCGGGGCCTGTCGGTGGACGAGCACCACCGCAGCTTCGTCCCCTACCTCTTCACCCGCAAGGGCGCGCCCGAGGGCGTGGGGTGACCCGATCCACGTTCCGGCCGTCGTCGGCATCACGCCGGCAAGTGGTCAAAAAAAATTATACCTCTCCCGGGTCGCCGGGACCGGATGGACCGGCTAGCGTCGTCCCGCGACTGTCGGCAGCTGCCGGCGTCCGCGAACCAGGAATGTGTGATCGCAATGACGGTTCAGGCGATGTCCCAGTGTCGTTCCCCCGCCGAGTGGCAACCCGAGGATGCCGGGTTCTGGGCTGAACAGGGGCGCGCCCTGGCGATCCGCAACCTGTGCATCTCCATCGGCGCGCTGGTCCTCGCCTTCGCCGTATGGATGGTGTGGAGCACGATCGTTGTCCTGCTGCCGGGCGCCGGCTTCACCCTCAGCACCGACGAACTGTTCTGGCTCACGGCGGCCCCCGGGCTGTCCGGCGCCACGTCGCGGCTCGTCTACCTCGCCATCCTGCCGGCATTCGGCGGGCGGGCGTGGACGACGCTGAGCACGGCCCTGCTCCTCGTCCCAGCGTTCGGACTGGGTCTGGCCCTCCAGCATCCGGGCACCCCGTACTGGGTCCTGTTGGCCCTGGCGCTGCTGTGCGGCCTCGGCGGCGGCAACTTCACGCTCAGCATGGCCAACATCGGAACCGCCTTTCCGCAAAGCCGGAGAGGATGGGCGCTCAGCATGAACGCCGGGCTCGGCCATATCGGAATCGCCGCGGTGCAGTTCCTCGTCCCGCTGGCGATCACCGTTCCCTTGTTCGGCGACCTCGCCGGCGAGCCGTTGGCCTGGTGGGACGACGGTATCATGCGGCCGCTGTGGCTGCAGAACGCCGCCTTCGTCTGGGTGCCCTTCATTGTGGCGGCGACGGCCGCCGCTTGGTTCGGCATGAAGGACGTTCCCGGCGCACGGCCGTCGCTGAAGGAGCAGATGGGCATCCTGCGGTGCCGCCACACCTGGGTCATGTGCTGGCTCTACATCGGCACCTTCGGCTCCTTCGTTGGTTTCTCGGCCGCGTTGCCGCTGCTGGTCAAGACGCAGTTCCCCAGCGCCGATCCCCTCGGCTACGTGTTTCTGGCGCCGTTGGTGGCATCGCTCATCGCCCCCCTGGCGAACGGCCTCGCCGACCGGGTCGGCGGCGCCCGCCTGACGCTCTGGTGCTTCATCGCCATCACCGTCGCCAACGCCGGCATGCTGTTCCTGCTGACTGGCCGGAACGAGGCGGTACCCCTGGTGCCGTTCTTCGGCTGCTGCCTGCTGTTCGCCATGGCCGCGGGCATCGGCAACGCCGCCACCTACCAGATGGTGCCGGTCATCGTGCTGACCCTGCGCCTACGCACCCATGAACAGCGCGGCGATTTCCTGCACGGAAGTGCCGGCCACCTGCAGGTGCTGACCAAGGCGGCGAGGGAAGCGGCGACCGTGCTCGGGCTGATTTCGGCGATCGCCGCCTACGGGGCGTTCTACATCCCGACCCTGCTGGGCCTGTCGCTCTCTCTGTCCGGAGAGGTGATCCCGGCGCTGCAGATGTTTCTGCTGTTCTATCTTTCCTGCATCTGGCTGACGTGGCGATGCTATCTCCGCCGCGACGTGGACATTCGTTTCTGACCGGGCATCGCTGACGGGGCGCGTAGAGCGATTTCCCAATCAGTGTGAACACTGCAGTCTTTTTGACGTCATCCCCGCGAAGGCGGGGATCCAGGAAACCTTGCCAAATCAGTCGTTTGCCAGGTGTTCTGGATCCCCGCCTTCGCGGGGATGACGTGTTTATGTTCACATCAGTCAGAAATCCGCTTTAGAGGAGGTTCGCCGTTGGGCTGCACGTGCTCAAGGCGGCGCAACGCGCCGGCATGACCGTCGGTGCATAATGGCTGAACACACCGCTGCCGCGTTCAGGCGTTGGCGTCGGCGTGCCGGATCGGCTTGGCCATGGAGCCGTGGCCGCAGATCGGACAGTTCGGCTGCAGGCGCTGGAACTGATGCGTCGCGTATTGGATCCCGCAGGCGCACCGCTGCATGTGGACGAGTCCCGAACGCAGGTCGCGCGCGAGCACCCAGGCCATCGTGAAGTCGATGGGCGGATGAGTCCACGCCACGCATTCCCTTCGGGCATCCAGATAGAAGTCGTGCCCCTTTATCAGAGCCTCGATGTTGATCCGCCGAAACGCCGCGTTTCCGGCGCTCACCGTGTAGGCGACCAGGAGTATGGAAGCCTCGATCACCTGCTGCCGGGTGGCGAAGGCCCGCTCGGACTCCGGGGTGAGGCCGGACACCGGCGAGTGGCCATGGATCTCCCGGTAGAGATCACGCAACTGCGTCATGCTCAGGTTGGTGTGGATCGCAACGATGGAGGTGCGAAGGTTCTTCTCGAGCAAGCGGATCGCCTGCGACATCCGCTGGACCTGTTCACGCCGCGCTCTCATACCCACCATCGAGAATGCCTGCCCCCGTTCGGCACGCCCAAAGCGTGCAATACCGCCAAAATCAAGTCACTTTTGTCACAAAGTTTATTTTAGTCAAGGCGACGCTTTGGCGCACGCACATTGTATAAACACAAGCCGAATCTCACAGCATGAGAATAAACTTTTATTGCATTTTTATGTATTTGAACGCATTATTCCTTTGAAAAACCCCCTCACAACTCCCGAGGCGCGGGACACAACTTGCATAGTTCCGATTATCTCTTTTTCATCCCACGTGATATTGGTATTATCTAAATAATACGAGAAGCAGATACTTCGGCCCTGTAGCGATAAGAATGCCCATCGTACCGGGTCCGTCGCTCCGCCCGGGCTCCGGCGACGATGCTTCGTTGCGCCGGCGACATCGTGTATTCCGCTAAGGCGACCAGGATGCGGTCCGCGCTGGCACCGCGCCGGTGGCAGTGGCGCACCTCCACCGTTGCCGGACCGCGGGCGGTCAACCACGGGAGCAAAGGAGCCCCCTGACCGGGAAGCCAGGACTGCCCATCCCGGTCGAGGATGGAGAAGCCCGCAAGGAGCCGGGCGGCCTCCCCGAACACCCCCTCGGCGAAGGCAAGAAACCGGTAGTCGTCCGGCTCGTCCTCGGTCTTGTGGTAGGCAGACAGCCCCTTGTCGAGGCAGAGGAAGAGAACAGGATCCGCGTGCTCCCGCCGCGCGCCGGCCCGCCGGTCGGCGGCGCACACCACGTCGGTGAGGTATTCGCCGAGGTGATGGACAAGATCGGCCGAGCAAGGCCAATCCAGTTCGAGCCGGCGGACGATGGGCTGCGTTTCGCTTCGCTGACGGCGGAACCGGCGGAACATCTCCTCGGGACTGGAAAGGGGCTGCTCCAGGATGAGCGGTGCCGAATGGGTGATGTCCTCGCGCATGCTTCCGTCGATCCACCAAGTTACAGTCAAGCAACAACGCCGGTCCTACTGCGGGTAGGGAGCGGCAAGGGAGCCGTGCCCCTTTCCCTCACACATTATTACAATTTTTATGCAACGACAGCGTGCACGAGGCCGCGGCACGTGCGGCAGAAGAGCGCGAGGGGCGGCTCACGCGCCGCTGATCGAGCGCAGGATCGAACCGGGCCGAGCGTCCGCATGGTTCGTCTCGGCGAGAAGATCGGTGAAGAACGGCCGGGGCTGCATGACGGTCACGGTCGCGTGCGCCAGCTCCTGCAACTCCCGTATGCCGGCGTCCCGGATGCGCATCGCATGCGCCTCGCTCACGCCGAAGCGCAGTTCGGCTTCCTTCACGCTGGACCGCGCCGTCCGTTGCAGGACGAGCAGGTATTGCAGGTTCAGATCATAGATGTCGTTGTCCGCCACGCTCATTCGAGCCTCCATGCCGCCGGCTGCCAGGAGTCCGGCCGGTTTCGGGAACGGTGCCCTGCAACCTTCGCAGGAAGATGTCCGAACAGCCCCCCCTTTCCGAGGCGCAGAATGCCGCAAGAGGAATCGGCTGCATCCGCGCTGCCGTTCAGGATGCCAGGGGCACGCGGGACCGCCCCTGGAGCACCACCGGGCCGATCCGATAGCCGCCGAGGTCCCAAACCGACTGGTACGACCCGGTGATGGTGACGAAATTCACGCCGCTGGCCGTGTCGTAGGTTACCGCGACGGTCACCGGCGTGCTTCTCACCTTGGCGAACGCGGTCCGGAACACGTCCTCGATCTGCTTCTGCGTGGCGTCGGCTTCGGCCATGGCATAGCGCCCAGCCTCTTCGGCCGCGTGCTGCAGCGTGTTCCTCAACGCGAAGAGGTCCCCCAGTCCGGCGACGGACACCAGGAGGAGCACGAAGACCGGAGCGATTACGGCAAACTCGACCGCCGCCGCACCGCGCTCCAGCGCCGGGTCGTCGTCCGTGCGGCGAGCCCGCAGGCGGGCCAGGAAAGAATAATGCAGGCTCATTGCAGGCGCAGACGCAGTTGGCTGTTCAGGGTCATCGGCTGGCCGATGCCCCACAGCGGCAGGATGGGGGTATAGCTTTGCGTGGCGGACACCGAGGCGTAGCGGCGCATCGCCTCGCCGGGCGGGCAGCGTACCGTGCACGTGTCGTCCCGACCGGTGCTCGGGCACTCGCAGTACAGTTTGGGCGTGACCGTCACGCTGTCGGGCGCAAGCCCGGAGGCCGCTTTGACGGCGTCGCGGATCGCCTCGACCGTCGGTTCCTTCATGGTCACGGCCGTCTGCACGCCGACATGCACCGCGTTCTCCAGCGCCATGGCGTTGTGCACCGCCATGCCCAGGTCGATGACGCCAGCCAGCAGCAGGAGCAGGATTGGGGCACCCAAGGCGAATTCGATAGCGACGCTTCCGGCGCAGGCGCGGGACGGGGCGTGGTCCGGTGAGGTCACGGCGGCCTCCCTTACTCGACGAGGCGGGCGGCGCCGCCGATGCCGACGGTCTTCACCCCCATGGCCGGGCAGCCCGAGAACTGGAGCACCGACACGCCGATGAACTGCACCCGGTCGGCGACGATCTGCGTGCAGCCGCTCGACACGACGGCGTTGCCACCCACCCATATGGCCTTCTGGCGCGGCAGATAGAGCGCCCCTTCGATGTTGATGGATGCCAAAAGCGCCAGTTCGAAGCCGGTGCCCGCAGGGGCACGCCCGTCCTGGACCACCACCATGCCGGGAAACGTTGCGCTCGGCCCTGTCGGAGCCCTCAGCCGCACGCTGGAGGCGCCGACGAATTTGATGCCGCCGATCCTGGACGGGCTGGAACGGGTGGTCAGCACGATGGTAACGCCGTCGCCGGTGAGACGATTGCCCAGCCCGCCGATCGTAAAATCGGAGTCCACGATGTAGTACACACCCGGATTCATCCTGACATCCCGGCCGATCCCGTCGATGTCGATGCCCTTGCCGCAGTAGACTGCCGGAGTGAGGACCACCGGGCCGAGACCGGCATCCTTGTAGCCGTTGGGATAGTCGCAGACCGGGGGTGGCATCGTGTCGAAGTGGGCGTAGGGGTCGGCGAAAGGTTCCGTCTCCGTCTTGATGCCGTGCTTCAGCCTCAGGAAGTTCAAGCCGATGTCGAGAACCTTCCCCACCGTCCAGATCGAGTCCGCGGTCAGGAAGGAAAGGCCCAGGAACTCTATCGAGGACCGCGACGAGGAGTTGGTGGCGATCGTGCAATCGGGGAGATCGACGATGCTCAACCCGACGAAGGCGACCGAGGCGGACGCCGTCGGGTTGAGGGCGAGCACACAGGCCGCATCCACATTCCGGCGAGCGACCGAACGTGCGCTGACGGTGGGGGCCTCCTTGAGGAACAGGGCCGAGAGCAGTGGCGAGTGCCGACGGGTGGCCACCACCTCGACGGCCGCGTTGTCGCCGGCGTTCGGTCCGGTGAGCGGTGGAAAATTGACGGTCAGGGTGGTCGTCGGAGGTGACACGACGAAGCCGTTCTCCGCCGCGTCGGCGGTCGCGGCGTCGGTGATCAGCCGCTTGTCGCCGCGCCCGGACTCGATGGCGGCCGCAACGGCGGCAGCATCGGCGACGGCCTGCAGCGTCCGCTTGCTGTGATACCAGACGCCGACCTCGATCCCCAGGGCGGCCATGCCCACCAGGATCGGCAGCGCCATCGCCAGGGTGATCGCGACGGTACCCCGCCGGTCCGTAGCCAGCGCCCCCAGCCTCGCCCGGAACCCTCCGTCCCCGTTCCTCATGACAGGAGCCCCTTGACCACCTCGATGAAGGCCGGTCCGGCCACGACGATGAGGGTCGCGGGCATGATCAGCAGCATCAGCGGGATGCTGATGAGCGCGGGGAGCCGTCCGGCCTTCTCCTCCAGCATCAGGATGCGCTGGTCGCGCTGTTCCTTGGCCAGGGTGCGCAAGGCCTGGGTCAGCGGCGTGCCGTACTTCTGCGCCTGGACCAACGTGGTGGTCAGGCTGCGGATCGCCGGCAGCGCGGTGCGCTCGGCCAGGTTGACCAGGGCCTCGCGGCGGTCGGAGAAGAGCTGCATCTCCTGGGCGGTGACCTCCATCTCGTCCGCAAGGTCCGGTGCCGACGAGGTCATCTCGCGCGCGACGCGCTGGATGGACTGGTCGAGGCTGTAGCCGGAGTTGGCGCAGATGATCATGATGTCGAGCGCATCCGGCAGCGTACGGTTCAGGGCGGCCTTGCGCCGCGCCGCACGGCGCCGGACGGCCAGCTCCGGCACGAGCCCCCCCAGAAAGGCGCCGAACCCGGCGAAGCTCAACGGCACAAGGATCTGCTCGGAGCCCATGTCCTGCGGCACCACGACATAGCCCAGTGCGGCGCCGGCCAGGAGACAGAGCATCTTGACCGCGACATAGACGCTGCTCGCCTCCTTCGAGCGGATGCCGGCCTGGACCAGCACCCGCCGGATGTCGTGGCGTTGCTGCCGGTCCAGCAGGGGAAGGACGGACAAGGGCGAGCCGAGCCGGATCAATATGGTCTTGAGCGCCGCCACGAGGCGTCGCCCTGCCCGCTGGTGCGCCGGCTCGGCGGGCGGGTCCGCGCCTGTGGCGTCCGGCTGGAGGCGCTCCCGGGCCACGGCGGCGAGGCGGGCGCGGATGTGGTCCGACCTCCGATCCACCACGGCGGCGAGGACGAGCAGGATCGTCGTGACCGAGAGGGCGGCGACGGCGACGGCCTGCTGGACGACGGTCAGCGCGATCATGTGTCGCTCCGCGTCATGAAGGCGATGACGACGGTGCCCAGAATGAGGCAGGCTCCGGCGATCAGCAGCATGGTCACGCCCATCGGCTCGGCGACCAGACGGCCAACATATCCGGGACTGATCATGTAGAAGCCGCCGCCGGACAGGAACGGGATGGCGCCGACCACCTTGGCCGAGGTGCGCCCTTCCGACGTCAGGGCCCGCACCTTGCGTCTCACTTCCTTGCGCCGGCGCAGGATGTCGCTGAGGTTCTGGAGTGTTTCCGTGAGCTGGCCGCCGGTCTCCTGCTGGACGAGCAGGCAGATGGTGAAGAAGTCGAAGTCGGGAATCCGGACCCGCTTTGCTGTCCGGCGCAGCGCCTCCTTCAATTCCACGCCGATGGCCACGGCATCCGAGATGCGCTTGAACTCGCCGCCCACCGGCTCGGCCACCTCCTCACCCACCAGCGTGATCGCGGCGCTGACCGGGATGCCGGCGCGCACCGCGCGGATCATCAGGTCGATGGCGTCCGGCAACGTCTCCAGGAAGGCGACCCGGCGCCGTGCCGCAGCGTGGTGGAACACCAGCGTCATGGCCGCCAGGCCGGACGCGACCGAGACCGCCGCGACCTGGAGCGGCCCCAGCGCCAGCACTTGGCCGGCCAGCATGGCGCCGCCGGCCGCCGCCGCGATGCCGGCGAGCACCGGCGGCAACGTCAGCACGCCGCCGGAGGGCAGCCGGAACCGGGCGAGGCCCCGGCTGCGCAGCGCCAGCAGCGCGGCGGCCGCTCCCCGCCCCTCCCCGTCCGGCGTCGCGGCCCGGCCGACGTCCGGGCAGGCGTCCTTCAACTGCGCCAACCGCTGGCGGCGGCGCTGCGCCAACCCGTCCTCACGGACGTCGAGGACGAACAGCAGCGCGAACAGCAGGCCGGCCGTTCCGAGAAGCACGGCCGCGACCAGCGTCTCCAGGGGGGGGCCCGGGATCATGGCCGTCACCTCATCGCCGCGAGCAGCGCTTCATCCAGCCCGTAATACCCCGCGCGCGGGAGGAAGTGGGGCCGTACACCGGTGCACTGGAAGCGGCCGACCACTGTCTCGTCGGACTCGACGGCGTCATAGACGAAGGCGAACAGGTCCTGGGTGGTGATGACATCCCCTTCCATGCCGACCACTTCGGCCACCCGCTGCACGCGCCGGATGCCGTCCCGCATGCGCTCGACCTGCACGATCAGGTTTACGGCGCCGGCGATCTGCGCCCGGATGGTGCGCAGCGGCAGGTTCGGGTTCGACATGAGGACCATGTTCTCGAGCCGGGTGAGCGCATCGCGTGGGTTGTTGGCGTGGATCGTCGACATCGAGCCGTCGTGGCCGGTGTTCATCGCCTGCAGCAGGTCGAACGCCTCCGCACCGCGCACCTCGCCGATGACGATGCGGTCCGGGCGCATGCGCAGGGCGTTGCGCACGAGCTCGCGCTGGGCGATCTCGCCGGTTCCCTCGATGCTCATCGGACGGGTTTCCAGGCGAATGACGTGCGGCTGCTGCAATTGCAGCTCGGCCGCGTCCTCGATGGTGATGATGCGCTCCCGGTGATCGATGACACGCGACAGCGCGTTGAGCAGGGTCGTCTTGCCGGATCCGGTGCCACCGGAGATCAGGATGTTCAGCCGGCAGGCGGCGGCGATCTCCAGCACCTTGCCGAGCGGGGCCGACAGGTTCCCCTGGGTCGCCATCGCCGGAATGGTGACCTGGCAGCGGTTGAACTTGCGGATCGAGATGCAGGGCCCGTCGAGCGCCAGCGGCGGCAGGATGACGTTGACGCGGCTGCCGTCGGAGAGGCGGGCGTCGACCATCGGGCTTGCCTCGTCGACGCGGCGGCCGACGGACGCGGCGATACGCTGCGCCACATTCGTCACGTGCGCGTCGTCGCGGAAGCGGTATCCGGTCAGCTCCAGCTTGCCGCGGCGCTCGACGTAGATCTGGCCGGCGCCGTTCACCAGGATGTCGGTAACGCTGTCGTCGGCCAGCAGCGGCTCGATCGGGCCGATGCCCAGCATGTCGTCCAGCAGCATCTCGACGATGGCGTCCTGCTCGGCCGCGCTCAACGGCATGCGGTCGGCCGAGCAGATCTCCGCCACCAGCCCGCCCAGGTCGGGCCGGAACGCATCGCGCCCGGCCCGGGACGCGGACGCCGGGTCGAGGTTGGCGATCACCCGCTCGCGGATGTGCTGAAGGGCGCCACCGATGCGGCTGGCATCACCGGCCGGGCCGGCGCCGGCCGCCGGCCGCCGGGGGGGGACCACCGACGAATGCTCGGCCTGGAAGGGGGAGGCCGGAGCGGTCTGCGCGGCGGCGATGGTGGTCTTCCGTCCGAACATGGTTCAGCTCCAGAACATCCTCTTGAAGGAATAGGGGACCACGGTCTTCTTGCCCGACAGGTCGCTGACCAGGTCCAGCAGCGCCTCGGTCATCGGACCGGATTCGTTCGCCAAGGGAAGCCCGCTGTTCTCGGCGTGCACCGCCTTGCGGTCGTAGCCGATCTCATGATCGACGCGCCGACCGATGGCATCCTCGAACTCGTTGCGCGAGACGACGCCCCGCCCCGGCGGGGCGTGATGGTTGAGCACGACGATGGCGCGCTGTCCCACGGAATCGCTGCCGATCAGTTGCAGGATGCGCAGGGTTTCGCGCACCGAAGCCAGCGTCGGGTCGGCGACGATGATGCGGATGTGCGCGGACCCGAGCAGGTGGCCGTACGCGGGGCCGATGCGGTGCGGAACGTCGAGCATGACATAGTGGAAGCGCTGCTCCATGAGCCGCATCACTAGATCGATGGACAGCGGATCCAGCCGCGGCTCGTCGGCAAGGTTCATCGCGCTGCCCAGGACCGACAGGCGTGCACCGCAGGGCACCAGAACGCGGTCAAGGAACAGGTTGTCGACGCGTTCCGCGTTCGCCAGTGCCTCGTTCAAGCCGTTGCCCGGCTTGATCCCGAGCAGCAGTTCGACGCCGCTGGAGGCGAAATCCATGTCGACCAGCGCGATCCGCCGTCCCGAGCGTTCGGCGAGCAGCCAGCCCAGGTTGGTCATCAGCGTGGTGGTGCCGGTGCCGCCCCGGGTCCCGGTGCACGCGATGATCTTGCCGGTGCGGTTGCGCCCCTTCGACGCGGCCGCCCGGCTGGTCCGGGTCGCGATGGTGCGGCGCAGCAGTTCGGTGGTGATGGGCTTGGCGAGATAGTCGGCGACGCCGAGTTGCATCAGGTCACGGAACAGCCCGATCTCGTGGCTCTCGCCCAGAACGATCACCGCCACGCTCGGCTCGCAGGCATCCGCCAACGCGTCGATGTCCGTCAGCGGCATGGCCGAACCGCTGATGTCGACGATCAGAAGCTTGGGCGACGCCGAGGTCTGCAGGAAGCTGATGGCGTCGTGCACGCGGCCCCGCCGCACGACGGTGAACGGCATCACCTCTTCGTTGACGAGATCCTTGATCGTACGCTCGGTGTCGGCGTCGAGCACGAAGGCGACGACTTCCAGCGACTGGGGAGAGGTGGCGGGTGCGGCCGGCTTGAGGAACATCGGCTTCGCTCCATGAAAGGGACGCGCCTGCGGTTGGGGGCGGCTCAGAAGCTCTGCCGCGCGGCAGAGCCGCCGCGGACGACCAGGATGCCGGGTCCGGGCGCCGCCACCGTCTCGGGAGGCGGGGCCGCGGCCGTCCTCGACAGCGCGGACGAGACGTCCGAGGCCCAGACCGGGCCGTCTTGCCCGTCCGCCTCGCCGGGGTCCGCCTCCGCAAGGCTGCGCAGGCTCAGCGTCAGCCGCCCGAGTTCAGCTGCGACCGCCACCTTCGCCGCTTGCCGCGCCGTCACTTCGAGCGTCACGGTGCGCGCGGCGCCGATGGCGCCGGACCGGCCGGGGAACAGCGGGTTGGGATCGCTCCTCAACTCGTTGACGCGCTGGTCGACCGCGATGACCCGCGCATCGGTCAGGACCGTCTCGCCGACCGAGCGCTCGCCGGGGTTGTTGCCCGGCACCGGCGCGGTCTGCGTGAGGATGAGGTCGACCCGGTCGCCGGGCAGGATCAGTCCGGCCGCGCCGGACACCTCCGTCACCCCAACCGAGATGGCCCGCGTGCCGGGATTGAGGACGGCGGCGAGAAAGCCGCGGTCGCCGGGCGCGATCAGGCGGGAGCGCATCAGCGGCTCGCCGGCCGTGATGGATTGGCGGACGACGGACCCGACGGCGACATCCGCCTCGGCCTCGCTGTAGATGACATGGTCCTTAAGCACGGCGGCCTCGGGCCAGTCCTGCCACCGCACGTCGGACGGCTGGACGAAGGTTCCCACCGGCAGTTCGCTGGCCGCCACGCGAATCCGCTGGGTTTTGACGACCGGCTGCACCACCGGAGGGCTTGGCGCGGGCGCGGGAAGCAACAGGACCACGGCCGCCCCGGTGAAGGTCACGGCGGCCAGGGCAAGGAGCACTTTCCGTATGGCCATGGCTCAGAATCCCCAGTTGCCGTCCGGCTGCAGAACGAAGGCGGCGCCGGCGGCGATCGCCACGCCATAGGGCAGCCCGGCCTCCGCCACCGCCTCCGGCAGCAGGCGGCGCGGGCTGCTCAGGCCGACCGGCAGCCACAAGGCCAGCTGCGCCGGGCTTCGGGGAAGGTGGCGGATCACATAGGCTACGGCGAGCCCTCCGCCGGCCAGCCCGACGACGACCAGCAACTCGCCAAGCTGATCCCATCCGGCCCACAGGGCGGCGGCGGTCAGCAGCTTGACGTCACCGCCCCCGAGCCGGCCGGTCGCAAAGACGGCGAGCAGGGGTACGAAGACGACCACCGCAGCCACCAGCGACGGCACCGTCGGGTACCGCACGGGATCGGCCAGCGCCGCCAGAGCGAAGAGAAGCAGGAGGGCGCCCGTAATCCAGTTCGGGATGATCCGCCGATGCAGATCGGTCACGGCCGCCAGGCAGAACAGCGCGACAGCGGCGTTGCTCAAGAACGCGGGCATGGGATCGGTTCTCGGTCGGAGAGCAGGATTGCGGCGCTGTCCCGTTCCGACGCCAGGAGCATCGCCAGGCAGCCGCCGCGGGATCATCCGATCCGTGGCGGCCGGTGGGCATGCGGTCCGTATGGCGATCCTTGGGAGAGCGCGGTCTCGACGGTTGCGAGCCTAGCTCTACTTCGAGAGCACCGTGTGGAGGCTCTCAAACTTTTTCTTGATATCCGTTCCAACATTGGTGAATGCCGTGGCGCAAACAGCGGCAATGGCGGCGGCAAGAAGCCCGTATTCGATAGCGGTCACACCGGATTCGTCATGAATCAGCGCATCAAAGAACTTGAGCATTTCGTGGCTTCCTTTCTCCCATGTCTTCGGCCGACTCGCTCTAACGGCTGGGCAGTGGCCCCATCGGTCGTGACAACCTATGAATACCGCCTCCCTAGCGGAGCTTGCAATGTCGCGTTTGCAGTGCCCTTCTCTATGCATTTCGTCATATATTTAGTTTTTTTTGATCTCTCTCGGCGACGCGCGGATGGTTATCGAGCCCGAGAATTATCGGCAGCTCCGGCATGGCGGACGATCGGCACGGCCGGAGGCACGGCAAAGGGGAGAAATCTCGAAAGTCGTCAGTAATACTAGCCGTTTCGACACTCACGCAACAGCCGCCTGCGGCAGATCAACGCACACGAAACCGCCTATGCTCCGCGCGTGTTTGCGCCGTCCCCTCTCACCCGCCCAGCAACGGCAGGTCCGGCGCCAGGATGAGCGCCGCGGCGCCGATGGCGAGGCCGTAGGGGACCGGTTCCTTATCCTGGAAGACGCGCGGCAGGACCACTGACGCGCCCGACGGCAGCATCGACAGCAGCATCGGCAGCCAGCGCCGCGCGCCCCACAGCGCCAGCACCGCGACACCGCCCAGCACGCCCATCACCAGCACGAGGTCGAACAGGTGCCGCCACCCTACCCACAGCGCCACCGCGGTCAGCAGCTTGATGTCGCCGCCGCCGGTCAGGCGGAACAGGAACAGCCCGATTCCCACCGCGAAGACCAGCGCCGCAGCCCCCAGATGCTCCAGCCACGGTACACCGCCGGGTCCCAGCAGAACCGCCAGCGGGAACCCGGCGACCAGGATGCCGACCGTCCAGTTGGGGATACGGTAGGCGACCGCATCCCAGCCCATCGCCAGCGCTACCGGCACCGTGTACAGGCCAAGCAACAGCGCGTGCACCGACGGCATTCACATCCCCCTTCAACGCCTGCCGCGCATCATGCCGGGCGCGGCACCGGCCGTCCAGCGCCGCACCTCGAAGCCTCATATGAACCAAGTCAACACGAGCCCGGCGCTTGCCGAAAAAATCACCATGGTGGTGATCCCGCCGAGGATGTTTACGGCTGGGCTGTTTACCTTGTCTCCCATGATGGCACGGTTGTTCGTCATCAGCATGATGAGCAGCAGAAGCGGCGGCGTCGAGAACCCCTGCACGATCCCCGACCAGACCAGGGCCTTCATCGGGTTGAAACCCAGGAAATTCATGCCCATGGCTACAAACGTGAAGCCGGCAATCGCAAGATAGAACGTCTTCGCCTCGGCCGGCTTGGCATGCAGACTGTGTTTCCAGCCCATGACTTGGGCCAGATCGTAGGCGGCACCGGTCGTCATGATGGGCACCGCCAGGAAACCCACACCGATCACTCCAACGGCGAACAAAATCCCGGCAGCGTCTCCCGCGAGCGGCCGCAGGGCCTCCGCAGCCTCCGCGGCGGTACTGATGTCGTGCTGCCCTGCCTTGAACAGAGTCGCACCGGTCGAGAGAATTATGAAGTACATAATGAGGTTTGAAAAAAGCATCCCGAGGATGATGTCCTTCCTGCTTTTCTTCAGTTCCTCACGACTGGCGCCTATCCGCTCCGACAGACGTGTGCGACCCTGTGTGATCTCCTCCTCTACTTCGACGTTTGATTGCCATGTATAAAGGTAGGCCGAGAGGGTGGTGCCGATCACCGCAACGAGCATCGACAGGAATTCCCGCGTGAACTCGACCTTGGGAATCAGCGTTCCTCTTATGACTTCCCCAAGCTCCGGCTCTGCGAGGATAGCTGATCCGACGTAGGCGAACAGGGCCAGCGCAAGCCACCGGAAGATGTTCCGGATGAGCGTATAGGATCCCCAAATCTGCAAGGCCAGGATCGTCAGGGTCGTCGCAACCACAATCCACGGGATCGGGATGGGAACCAGAAGATTGATCGCTGCCGCCATGCCGCCGATGTCGGCGGCCGCCTCAATCGTGTTGCCGATGAGGACCCCGATAAGCGCAGGCCACAGGATCCACCGCGGATAATGGTCCCGAATGATGTGGAACAGCCCTTCCCCGGCCACCTGACCGAGCTTCGAGGACAGGTAGACCACCGCGAACATCATCGGGAACGTGGCCGGTGCTGTCCACAGGAACGAGAGACCGATGCTCGCTCCGGCACTGGCGTAGGTTCCAATGGCCGACGGATCGTCGTCGCTCGCGCCGGTGACCAGGCCAAGCCCAGCCGTCCTGAAGACATTCGGCTTGCGGGCTTCGGACCCTTGCCGCTCGATGGACTCGCGCTGCTCCAAAGGCATTCTCTTCTCGCTCAGGCACGTGCCGACACGGACCCGACACGCCTTGGGGCATCGACGGGCTTTCGACCGGTCCCTCTCCTTGAGGGCGGCCCAATCACCTCTTCCCGATAGGAGATCTGGTGTGGTCTTGGTCTGGATAACCAGACAACGGAGCATTCGGTTCGGAAGGGGCCACCATCGGGCGGCACGGCTTGGCCGCCCCAAGGCTCCCGCAGGGCAGAGCGGTCGCTAGGTGGTCACGACGAGCGATGGCCCATCCAGCCCGATAAGAGCATAGGCGAGCGGGACGGCAGGGAGGTCTGCCCCGATGCTTGCAGGACAGGTCACCCGTTGTTGTTCAACTCGCGCCGGGTGGCCTCCTTCAAGGCGTCCAGGCGTTCCGCGGCCTTTTCGCGCGAGTACGGCCCCTCCACGTCCATACCGAAACTTATGTAGTGGCCGTCCGGGCGGTCGATGTGCGTGCCGACCGGCAGGTAAGCGTCGTCGTCGTCGTCGTTGTTCACCACCGCCTTGCCGCGGATTTCCAGGATGTGCGCCATCACTTCCCTCGTACCGGCTGCTGACTCTGCGTGTCCCACTGGGCGATGCCGGTCATGTCCGGCAGGCGGTGGGCGATGCCCTTGTGACAGTCTATGCACGTCATCTGGCCGGTGAACAGATATTGCTCGTGTGCACGTGCGGCGCGGGCCCCCTGCTTGGTGATGTCCATCGACTCCGCACTGTGGCAGTTGCGGCATTCCAGCGAGTTGTTCGTCTTCAGGCGGTGCCACTCGTGCTCGGCCAGCGTACGGCGCATCGCGACGAATTTTTCCCGCGTTTCGATGCTGCCGAACAGGTGCCCCCACACCTCCTTGGACGCCTGCATCTTGCGGGCGATCTTGTCGGTCCAGTTGTGCGGTACGTGGCAGTCCGGGCAGGTGGCGCGCACGCCCGAACGGTTTGTGAAGTGAATGGTCTGTTTCAGCTCCTCATAAGGGTTGGACTCCATCTCGTGGCAGGAGATGCAGAACGCCTCGCGGTTGGTGGCCTCCAGCGCGGTGTTGAAGCCGCCCCAGAAAGCGACACCCGCAATGAACCCGCCCAGCGACAGGAAGCCGAGGCTGAAGAAGCTCGCCGGACGCGTCAGCGTGCGCCAGGCGGCCAGCGCCGAATCCCGTAACGCCATGGCTCACCGCCCCCCGCCGGGCGGCGACGTCATCGCCTCCAGGTCGCGGAAGTCGTTCTCCACCAGCGGCGGCGCGTTGGTCTGCTGTACGTGGCAAGCGGTGCAGACATAGCGCCGCGGCGCCAGCGAACCCAGCATATTGCCTTCGCGGTCCAGGTAATGGCTGATCGACACCATGGGGGCCTGCGACTGCTCGGTGTACTTCCGGCTGTGGCAGCTCAGGCACCTGTTGAAGTTCAGGTCGATCTGGTAGTCGCGGATAGAGTGCGGGATCACCGGCGGCTGTTCGGGATAGTTGCGCATGCGGCGCACGTCGTCGGCGATCTCGGCCGGCAGCGGCGGCGCCCTGGGCACTTCAGTGAACGGCGTGGGTCCCACGAGGCGCGGCGAGTCCGCCGCCATCGCTCCCCCCACGAGAAGCGCCGCAAGCACGGCCGGCGCGGCCAGAAACGCACGCAGCCTCATTGCCTCCCCTCCCCAGCCTGCGCCACCTGTGACGGCAAGACTTTGACTGCGCATTTCTTGAAGTCTGTCTGCTTGGAGATCGGATCGGTGGCGTCCAGCGTGACCTTGTTGATGGGCTGGCTGGCGTCGAAGAACGGCACGAACACCACCCCGCGCGGCATGCGGTTGCGCCCGCGGACCTCCACGCGTGAGCGGATCTCGCCCCGCTGCGACACGATGCGCACCTCCGAGCCGCGGCGCAGGTTGCGGTCCTTGGCGTCGTCGGGGTGCATGAACACCACCGCCCCGGGGAAGGCCCGGTACAGCTCCGGCACCCGCATGGTCATGGAGCCGGAATGCCAGTGCTCCAGCACGCGGCCGGTGACCAGCCACAGGTCGTATTCCTGGTCCGGGCTCTCGGCCGGCGGCTCGTAGGGGGCGAAGATCAGGTTCGCCTTGCCGTCCGGGTTGCCGTAGAAGTTCAGCCCGCTCCCCGTCTTGACGTAGGGGTCCAACCCCTCGCGGTAGCGCCACTTGGTCTGCGCACCGTTGACCACCGGCCATTGCAGTCCGCGCGTCTGGTGGTACATGTCGAAAGGCGCCAGATCGTGCCCGTGGCCGCGGCCGAAGGCGGCGTATTCTTCGAACAGCCCCTTCTGCACGTAGAAGCCGAAGGCCTTGGACTCGGCGTTCTCATAGCCCTGTTCGACATCGGTGACGGGGAACTTGTTCACCTCGCCGTTGGCGAACAGCACATCGAACAGGGTCTTGCCCTTGTAGGCCGGATTCTTGTCGAGAATCTCTGCCGGCCAGACCTCGTCGGTGGTGAAGCGCTTGGAGAACTCCATGAGCTGCCAGAGGTCGGAACGCGCCTGGCCCGGCGCGTCGACGAGCTGGTGCCAGAAGTGCGTGCGCCGCTCGGCGTTGCCGTAAGCCCCCTCCTTCTCCACCCACATGGCGGCCGGCAGGATGACGTCGGCGGCCATGGCGGTGATCGTCGGATAGGCGTCCGACACGACCACAAAGTTGGCGGAGTTGCGGTAGCCGGGGTAGGTCTCCTGCGCCGTGTTGGGCGCGGTCTGGAGGTTGTTGTTGACCTGGATCCAGTAGCAGTTGAGCTTGCCGTCCTTCAGCATGCGGTCCTGCTGCACGGCGTGAAAGCCGACCTTGTCGGGCAGCAGCCCCTCGGGCAGCTTCCAGATCTTCTCGGCGGCCTTGCGGTGCTCGGCGTTGGTGACCTGCATGTCCGCCGGCAGGCGGTGGGCGAAGGTGCCCACCTCGCGCGCGGTGCCGCAGGCCGACGGCTGCCCGGTCAGCGAGAACGGGCTGTTGCCGGGCTCCGAGATCTTGCCGGTCAGGAAGTGCAGATTGTAGACGAGGTGGTTCGCCCAGACGCCGCGGACGTGCTGGTTGAACCCCATCGTCCAGAACGACATGACCTTGGTCTTCGGGTCGGCGTAGGCCTTGGCCAGCGCCTCCAGCCTCTCAGGGGGCACGCCGGTCAGTTCGGCCGTGTAGTCCAGCGTGTATGTCTTGAGGAACGCGACGTATTCGTCCCAGTTCGAAGGGTGCGAGACCTGTGCGTCGTTGGCATGCTGGGCGCGCTGCTCCAGCGTGTGGTCGGGCCGCAGGCCGTAGCCGATGTCGGTGTTGGCGCGGCGGACGTTGAAGTGCTTGTCGATGAACTCGCGCTTCGCAGCCCCCGTCTGCACGATGTGGTTGGCGATGTAGTTGAGGATCGCCAGGTCCGTGCCCGGCTTGAAGACCAGCGAGACGTCCGCCAGGTCCGACGAGCGGTGCTCGAAGGTGGAGAGCACGAAGATCTTCGAATTGGGGTTCGACAGCCGGCGGTCGGTGACGCGGGTCCACAGGACCGGGTGCATCTCCGCCATGTTGGAGCCCCACAGCACGAAGATGTCGGCGTGCTCCATGTCGTCGTAGCATCCCATCGGCTCGTCCATGCCGAAGGTGCGGATGAAGGTCACTGCGGCGGACGCCATGCAGTGCCGGGCGTTGGGGTCCAGGTTGTTTGAACGGAAGCCGCCCCGCATCAGCTTGCTTCCGGCGTACCCCTCGAAGATCGTCCACTGGCCGGAGCCGAACATGCCGACCGCGGTCGGCCCCTTTTCCCTCAGCGTCTTCTTCCACTGCCGGGCCATCTCGTCGAAGGCCTGGTCCCAGCTCACCGGCTGGAACTCCCCGTTCTTGTGGTACTTGCCGTCCCTCATGCGCATCATCGGCGTCGTCAGGCGGTCGGCGCCGTACATGATCTTGGACAGGAAATAGCCCTTCACGCAGTTGATGCCGCGGTTGGTCTCGTGCTGCATGTCGCCGTGGGTAGCGACGACGTGGTTGTCCTTGACGCCGACCATGACGCCGCAGCCCGTGCCGCAGAACCGGCAGGGCGCCTTCGACCACTTCACTTGCGCATCGCCGACTCCCTGGATGGGTGCCGCTCCGGCCGGGAGGCTGATGTTGGCTGCGGCGGCCGCGGCGGCGGCGGCCTGTGCCTTCAGGTAATCGCGACGGGACAGTGTCATGGCAGTCTCACTCGGCCTCGGTCAGGTCTTCGACATGGTGGAACACCAGCGTGGCGGCGAGCACGCCATCCAGCAGGCTGATCGTGTTGATGTGCTCGACGATGGTCTGTTCGCTCTCGGTCTCGAGCGTGATCACCATCTTGCCGTTGGGCGCTTCGGCATGGATCTCGACTCCGGCCAAGCGGGTGAGGGCCGGGCGGATCCGCGCCAGCGCCTCGGGACGGGCATGCACCACCAGACTGGAGATGTGCAGCTCACGCGCCATGACGGCCCTCCAGCCTCACCGCCTCGCCGGGACAGGCGGAGACGCACGCGCCGCAGCCCGTGCAGCTCGCCGGGTCGACCATCGGTCGGGGGGCCGTATGCGGCATCAACACGAAGGAGAAGACGTTTTCCGGGCAGATGTCCTGGCAGGTCTGGCAGATGACTCCGGCGAACGTCAGGCAGCCGCGGCCGATGGTCGGCTCCAGGCTCCAGGCCTCCCGGCTGCGGTCGAAGAGCGGTTGCGGGCACACATCGGCACAGGCGCCGCAGAAGGTGCACTCGCCGCGCCGGAAGTCCACGGTGGGAAAGCCGCCGTCGCCTTTGACGATGATCGTCTCGGGGCAGGCCGCCGCGCAGGCGCCGCAGCGCGTGCACAGGTCGGTGAAGTCGCGCACGCCGGCCCAGGGCGGCCGCACGGGCGGACGCTCCGCTCCCCTGCGGCCGAACAGCACCCGTCGCCGTGCAGGATCGAACCCTCCTCCGTCGGCCATGTCCCCCTCAAGCACCCGGAGGCCCGGCGACGAGCTGGTACAGCCAGACGGCAAGACCGTAGCCGCCGACCACCGCGATCGCGACGATCGGCCAGAACACCACCGTAAGGAACAGGAACGCCCACAACTCGCGCGACTTCCTGCGCTCCACCGACTGCCCCGCTATCGGCTGCACATCCGTCATGCCTTTCCTCCGGGCCCGATTGCGGCTCTCGCGGCCGCTCGCTCAGGAACCAGTTGGAGCGATCTTGGTTCCGGTCAACGCTTGGGTGCACTCAAACGGTCAAGGCGCAGACGATCGCGCGCGTCGGTCCGCATGGCCCCCTGCCGGGCGGAGGTCGCACCTCCGCCCGGACCGTTTCCATCCACGCCAAGCGAACAAACGTTCGGGGCGGAGGTGCGACCTCCGCCCCGCTCCCGTGCACCCAACGCCCGAACCGATGGATCCGGGGATCGGCGACATGATGGGAGAACCGAGCAGAGGTTTGCACGGCGCGGGTCGAGACCGCTATGGTGCGCCCGTCTCAGCCTTCCGTGATCCTATGATGTCGCATTCCATCCCCGACCACGTCGCCTTCACCCACCGTGAGATCCTCGAGGTGTTCAGCGGCGTGGCGCTCGCCATGCTGATGGCTGCCATGGACCAGACCATCGTGGCGACCGCCCTGCCGACCATGGCGGCCGAGCTGGGCAGCTTGAAGGACCTGCCGTGGGTGGTGACCGCCTATCTGCTGGTCTCCACCGCCACGACGCCGATCTACGGCAAGCTCAGCGACCTCTACGGGCGCAAGCGAATCCTGCAGATCGCCATCTGGCTGTTCCTCGCTGGCTCGCTCCTGTGCAGCATGGCGCAGAGCATGACGCAGCTCATCGTCTTCCGCGGCCTGCAAGGGCTGGGCGGCGGCGGGCTGATGGCGCTGGCCTTCACCATCATCGGCGACGTGGTCGCCCCGCGCGAGCGCGGGCGCTACCAGGGCTACATCGGCGGCGTCTTCGCGCTGGCCAGCGTCGCCGGGCCGCTCCTGGGCGGGGTGTTCACCGAAAAACTCTCCTGGCACTGGATCTTTCTGATCAACCTGCCCGTGGGAGCGGCGGCGCTGCTGATGACCCGGCGCGCACTGGGGCGGCTGCCCAAGGGCACCGCGCACCCCAGGATCGACTATCTGGGTGCCGCGCTGCTGATAGCGGCGGTGACCAGTCTGCTGTTCGTCGTCTCGCGCGGCGGCACGGTCGTGCCCTGGAATTCCCCCGTCATTCTCGGCCTGACCGCCGCCGGCCTCGTTCTGCTGACCGTCTTCATCGTGCACGAGCGCCGGGTGGAGGAGCCGATCCTGCCCATGCACCTGTTCCGCATCCCCGTGTTCGCGGTGGCCACCCCCATCGTCACCGTCTCGGCCATGACGCTGTTCGCCGGCATCGTCTATTTGCCGCTGCACCTGCAACTGGTGCTGGGTACGGGCGTCACGGCGTCGGGCCTGCTGCTGCTGCCGCTGGTGTTCGGCATGACCTTCGGCGCGGTGGGCGGTGGCCGGCTGATCGCGCGCACCGGGCGCTACAAGGTGTTCCCCATCGTCGGGCTGGCGCTGGCGGCCGCCATGTATCTGGTGCTGGGGCTGGTCGGCACGGTGGCCGGCGACCCGCTCTACTCCACCCTGGTGCTGGTACCGCTGGGCGTCGGGCTGGGGCTGGTGATGCCGGTGATGACGGTCGCCGTGCAGAACGCGGTGGACCGGCGCGATCTCGGCGCGGCGACGGCATCGGTGGGCTTCTTCCGCTCGCTCGGCGGCACAGCCGGGGTGGCGCTGTTCGGCGCGGTGCTGACCTGGGACGTGACCCGCCGTCTCACCTCCGCCGGCCATCCCGACATCAACCCTCGCGACGTGCTGGAGCGCGGCACCTCGGTCATCGACGCCCTGCCCGCCACGGCACGCGAGGCGGCGATCCACGCCTTCGCCGGCGCCTTCGAGACTCTGTTCGTGCTGGCTGCCGCGTTGGGCGTGGTGTCGCTGGTGCTGACGCTGTTCCTGGAGGAGCTGCCGTTGCGTTCCGCCAAGCCGGCCGCCGCGGAGGAGTGATCCTCGGAATCGAGTAGGACGCACGGCGGCGGAACGGCAGCGCGCCCGAGACTGTTGGGTAGGCGGACTTTGCCGAATGCGAGGAGTGCCCAGGCGATGCGGGCGGATGCGCGCGTGTTGCTGGTTGCGCTTGCCGTCTGCGCCGCGACGCCGGCGCGGGCGGCTGAGCCGCAGACCGCCGCCGTGCCGAGCGTGGCGGCCCCGACGCTGGCGCTGGCGGGCTGCGCCGCGCGGCGGGTCCTGCTGCTTCACCTGTACGATGTGCGCCTCTACCTGCCGGAGCGGTCGGCCACCGAAGCGGCGGCCTTCGATCCGGCGTTGCCGAAGTCGATGGAGCTGGAGGTCACCTATCCCGGCAACGTGCCCGGCAACATGCCGGGGAGCTGGCGCAAACGCTTCGAGGAACGGCAATTGCCGCCGGCGATGATCGCCGACCTCAACCGCCTGTACCAGAACCTGAGCGGCGGCGACGTGCTGAGCATCGAGTACCGGCCGGGCCGCGGCTCGCTGGTGCGCCTCAACGGCGCCACGCAGATGGTAGACCACGGACCGGCGCTGATCGACTCCCTGCTCGACATCTGGATGGGACCGCAGTCGCTGCACCCGGAGATGCGGGCCCAGCTCCTCAGCGGCCGCTGCCGCGACGGACAGGGCTGAGGGACCCATAGGCAGCGGCGGGGGTTATCCCTTCCAGGAGCAACCTGGACCGCCGCCATGAACGACCTCTTCTCCAAGATCGCCTTATGGGCCTCGCATCAAGCCGGGCGGGCTTTGACATTCATAATCGCCTTCGCGGTGATCCTGGTCTGGGCGGTCACTGGGCCGGTGTTCCACTTCTCCGATACGTGGCAGCTCATCATCAACACGGGCACGACCATCGTCACGTTCCTGATGGTGTTCCTGATCCAGAACACCCAGAACCGCGACACCCAGGCCATTCAGATCAAGCTGGACGAGCTGATCCGCGTCACCAACGAGGCACGCAACAACCTCATCAACCTCGAGGACGACTCCGAAGACAAGCTCAAGGAGGTGAAGCAGGAGTTCGGCAAGGTGAAGGATGGGGCCATCGACGAGCGCCTGGAGGACGTGGAGGAGGACCTCGATCGGTCCCGGAAGGAGCTGGAGGAGGTCAAGAAGGGCCTCACCGCGGTGCGCAGCCGGACGAAGTGACGACTCCCGTCGCCAATTGACCCCCGCCTGATTAGCTGTCTAATCAGGCGCACCCTACCCTTCGGGCGTGCGCGTTGCGGGGCTGCGCTGGCGTCTGGCGCGTCCGTATCCCAACCACGCATGGTTACCCTGATCGTCCGCAGCCGCATGCTTCACAATGCTCACCTGATCTCCGAAAACTCCTTATTTTCTGCCTCTTTATAGGTGTCTCTGATCAAGAGCATGTTGATCATCACCATGGCGACCACCGCCAACGGCGTCGCCAGGAACATCCCCAGCAGCCCGAACAGCAGCCCGCCACAGGCGATGGCGCCGAGGGTGACGACCGGCGGCAGGTCCACCACCCGCTTCTGCATGAGCGGCTGGATCAGCTGCCCCTCAAGCTGCTGGACGAACAGGTAGAGGCCCGTGACCCACAGCGCCGTCATCGGCGACTGGGCGAAGGCGATCAGCACCGCCGGGGCCGCCGCCAGAATGGGGCCGAGGAACGGAATGAACTCCAGAATCGCCGCCAGCACGCTCAGCGCCACCACCGCCGGGATGCCCAGCGCCCACAGGCCGAGCGCCGTCACAAAGCCGACCAGCACCATGGACAGGATCTGCCCGATCAGCCACTTCCACAACGCGTCGCCGGTGACGTCCATCACCTGGAATGCCCGCTCGTGCGCGGCCGGCGGCAGCAACAGCACCAGCCCGCGCCGGTACAGCCCCGGCGAGGCGGCAAGGTAGACCGCGGCGAAAACCACTACCACGAGGTCGCCGAGCGCGAACACCATCTGCGATGCCACCGGCTGCAGGCGCGCCAGCCAACTCACTGGATCGCCCTGGCGCGCCGCCTCGTCGCGGATCTGCGGAGGCAACCGCTCGATGGCTTGGCCGATCTGGTCGGAGAACTGCTCGTACTGCTCGATCACCTCGGCGCCGATGAACCAGCCGTTGATCCCCAGTACCCCCGCCAGTCCCAGCAGCACGACCGTGAACGCCGCCTCGCGGCGCATGCCCGTCCAGCGCCGCACCATGTGGGTCAAGCGTGACAGCATGATGGCGAACAATGCGGCGGCGAACATCAGCAGCAGCGCCTCGGCCACCCGCACGATCAGGTAGGCCAGCGCCGCGACGCCGACGGCGATAAGCGCCTTCCACAAAAAGAGCTTCAGCTCGGCCTGCACGACGCGGCGGCGGGCACCGCCCTCCGGGTCGCCGCCCGCCACCCGCGACATCTTCTCCGCCGCCTGCCGCTTGCCGTCCATGGATCCGCTCTCTGTTCACTTCTCGAAGCGGTAACGGCACAGCCCCGCGCCGGGGTCCGCGGCTTCCTCTGCCCTTTTGCCTAGAACGCTTGTCCTTTTGCACCCCGCGTCCGGACTTCCCATATTCGCGTCGACGCCAAGGAGTCATTCTCGCTGATGTCGAACTGGAGCCCGCCTTTTGGCGGGCTTTCTTTTTTGGCTACTCGCATTACACGGTTGATGCGAGCAGCTCGCAATGAACGTACTGCCGCCAATAGTAGTTGTCTTGGTCCGTCCGTTTGCGAGCCCCTGGTCTCCGTCTGCATAAGACGGCAAGATCAAGGTGGTTCGCGAAGTCGTTTCGGACGTTGAGAGAAGGACAGCCCCTGGGCTGGGCATGCACTCGTCGCGAACCACCGTCTTGCCCGTCCGTCTGTGAGCCCGTTCGGCGGCGTCTTGCCCTCATATGAGCGGGCAAAAATTAACATAGCCCGGCGGCCAGCTAGGGACGTCAAACTGGTCCACCTTGCCGAGCGGCTAAGTCTTTGTAGCTCTTCGGAAAATCAGGTTGATCCGAAGGCAAAATGCGCCTTCGTTGACCAGGCGTGTCGAGGTTGATCGGTGGAAGCTCGAGCCGTAGCGACCTTGCTATTACCAGCCATGTCGCTTGGGGTGACGACACATGACAACAGCTGTCAGGGTCTGGGCGCAAACCGGGCGTTACGCGACGTGGTGCGGCCACCGCATCTTCTTCCGTGAGGATGGTGCGGGCGATCCGCTCCTGCTTCTCCATGGCATGCCCACGGCGTCATGGGTCTGGCACCGGGTCTGGCCAGTCCTGGTCGCGCGCTACCGGGTCCTTGCCCCCGACTTCATCGGCTTTGGATTGTCCGACAAGCCTCGGGACTTTCACTACAGCATCGCCCGTCAGGCTGATCTGTGCCTGGACCTGCTGGCGGAACGACACGTCGACCGCGTCCATGTGCTCAGCCACGACTACGGCAACACCATCGCTCAAGAAATGTTGGCGCGCCCTCAAGGATCGGTCATTGCGAGCCTCTGCTGCCTCAACGGCGGCATCTTTCCCGAGGCGCACCATCCCTTGTTGATGCAGCGCGTAATCGCGAGCCGGCTTGGCCGGCCGCTGGCGCGCTTGGTCATCCGCCGGCCCTTCCAGAGGAACCTGGCGCGGTTGTTTGGCCCGGATACGCAGCCCGACCAAGCCACCTTGGACACTTTTTGGAACCTGCTCACCGGCAACAATGGGCGCGCCGTGCTGCCCCGATTGCTGAACTACCTTGCCGACCGTCAGCGTCATCGTGATCGGCTGGTTGAGGCTTTGGTACGAGCGCCCGTTCCCCGCTGTTTTTTGTGCGGTATGAGCGATCCGGTGTGCAACACGGACATGATGGACCGGTGGCGCGAACTGATCCCGGACGGCGAGGTCATCGAACTGCCACGTATCGGGCACTGGCCCCAATTGGAGACTCCCGACGCGGTTGTCGCCGCATATCGGCGGTTCCGGGAAGTGGCCTAAACTGGACCTTCGCATTCGGAAACGTAAATCACCGACCTCCCGATGCGGTACGGGGACATCATGGACGGCTGCGCATCAACCCAGAAGCCCGATGTCTGGCTGCGACGGGCCGCCCCCTAGATCAACCCGATTTTCCGAAGAGCCGTCTTTGTAAAACCTTGCGACCTTGGTTTGGCTGGACCAGATCCGCCGGCCGGCGCCCAAAGTCGTCCGTTCCCTGATTTTGTCCTACCGGCGGCTTCACATCTGTGAGGGGCTTGCGGCTACGTACTATGGTATGGAGTTCGTGACGTAATCAGGAGCCCTCAATGTCTGATGACCGGCGCCAGAAACTGACGATGGCTGATATCTCACGGATGGTAGAAGAGGCTCGCCAGTCACGGTCGCGGTGGCAACCGCAGAGAAAGCCGAAGACTACTTCATGGGTGACTGATACCCTCGAGCGCAAGTCCTGACACACTTGCCCCCACCCTCCCCGCGGCCTTCGGCGCGCGGGTCCCCTCCCTCCCCCGCTAACGCAGGGGAGGGCCAATTCTCCCTCCCCTGCGTTAGCGGGGGAGGGAGGGGGTGGGGGCAAGTGTGTCATTGTTTCAGCGTGCCGGTATGAGACGTTCACCTTGACACGAGAGGAAGCCACGGAAGCCGTGTGCGCATTTAGAAAGCGCTATCCAGCGGCCGCCTATGCTACGGAAATCAAGGAGACTGAGTTGCCTGACGGGTACATTGAAGTCACCATGCGGCGGTATCCGACCGCCGACTAAGGGCGCGTCCGTTTCTGATCCACCTATGGCGACGTGTTTTGCAACTGCCCGCCGTCGATGAGTGGCCGATCAGGTGCAGCGCCGGTCGACATCGAGCGGGTGGCCAGCTTTCCGAACGCCAGCATGCCACCAGCAGCCAGTGCTCCCACAGCGCGCGCCTTCGGGCAGAGCAGAAGCATGACTCAGCGAGCTTCCTACGGGCGGAAGGTAAACAACGCGGAAGATGTGACCACGATCACTTCCGCTCAACCGCCGGGCAGCACGATCAACTCGCCGGCCATCGACGGCTGGTGAACTCCGCACCGGAAGACGAACACGCCGGCCTTATCGGCGGTGAACGTGACGGTGGTGAGCTGACCGCGCCTCACGGTGAAGCTGATGTCATAGCCGTCGATTGTGGTCGGGTGCTCCTTTCCGTTGACACCCAGAATTTCGAGCGTCACTGCGTCGCCCTGGTTCACGACGATCTGAGAGGGCTCCCATCGGTAGGTCGAGACCTCCCAGCGCCCGGCGGCGTCGGGCGGCTTGAGCGCATACCCCCCGCCTGTCGGCAGCGCCGTGGTGGGGAAGGGCTCCTTGTCGACCGTCGTCCCGCCCTTGGGCTCGACCGCCACCATGGTGATGGTGCGCTTCATGCCGGCTGCCTCTGCGCAACCAATCGCTCCTGTCATGGTCGTCACTGTAGCCAAGAGCAGCAAGACCGTTGCTGCGCTGGCCTCAATGCCATGCCTGAACATCTGCCACCCCCAAAGAAAAGACATACGCCCCCTCACCGCCAGCGAGCAGCGCGTACATCCGATCAGCATGACCTGCACCGCAGAACAAGGCATGAGCAAGGGCGCAAGCGGATATATCGCTTCAATAATACTCGCCAGAGTTGCTGTGGAGAAAAGCGCGAACAGCCCGTCCGCCGACCGTCGGTCAAAAGCTGGCGCAGCGATGCCGATGTCTCCCTACAAGCCCGACTCCTAAACCTGCCCGTTTCTGCGCCTCGCCGAAATCACGCCCGGACGATCGGTAGTTCGGTGAAGCAGGTGGTGCAGTTCGGGGATTTGTTCTCCTTTCCTGCCTCATCCGCCAGCATTTGCCTGCTATGGCCGTGCCGGGGGCAAACAGGGCTGGCCGCCATCTTGCGCCCCGCGATGGCGCGGACAATGTTTGTTACGGGCCGTCTCTCTGACGGCACCTGGCGCCGGCGGTCAGGGCGTCGAGGGTGAGGGTGCGATGCGCGTGACGCTCATTGGACACGCCTCCCTCCTGGTGGAGATGGACGGCTGCACCTGCCTGATGGATCCCATCTTCTTCGATCCGTTCGAAGAGGGCGCCGTGGTGACGTGCCCGCGACGGCAAGCCTATCCGGAGAGGCGGCAGCACGTTGACCTCCTCATCGTCTCGCACCGCCATCCCGATCATTTCGATCTGCGGTCGCTGGCGCAGGTTCCGCGCGACGTCGATGCCATTGTCCCGGCCGACCCGCTGATCGTCCATGCCCTGCGCCGCCTCGGCTTCACCCATATCCACCCGGTGCATCCCATGGCGCCGATCCTGTCGGACCGGTTCGAGCTGTATCCCACCCGCTCGGCCCTGCGCTCCATCCAGGAATTCGGAATGGTGTTCAAGGACGCGTCGGGTGTGGTCTGGAACCAGGTGGACAGTCTCCTGACCCCCGAGACCATCGACGAGGGTGGTGTGCGTGTCGCCGGCGGCACGCACGCGGAAGAAGCCGACCTCGTCCATCGGATCGCCGCCTCGCCGCTGGCCGGCTGGATTGCCCATGAACGGAGCTTCTACTCCGTGCGCGCCTATTCGCGGCGCTACGACACGTCGTATGAGGTTGCCGCGGCGGAGGGTCGGATTCGCCTGGAGCGTCGAAGGCTTCCCGACCTCTTGATGCATTACATCTTGATGCATTACATCCTGAACGTGGCGCCCGGCTCGGCGACGGCCGCCAAGCAAGAGCTCGACCGCCAGATGGCCGCAATGGGCTGGGGTGCCCGGCCGGGCCCGGGTGAAGGTCCGTCACGGGAGTGGGAAAGGCTGGCCCGACCATAACCGACAAGCCCGCCCTGCCGGATCAGCGTGCGGCGGCGCCCTTGCGCCTCGTCTCTTCGGCCGAGCTCACGGAACAGGTGAAGGCTCATCGCCGCTGGCTGGAGAGCGGCGGCGCCGAGGGCCGCCGGCTCAATCTCCAGGCCTGCGATCTCACCGGCGCGGCCTTGGCCGGCATGCAGCTGAACCGGGCCCGGCTGAACCGTGCCGTTCTCCACCGGGCGGCGTTGACCGGAGCAAAGCTCACCCGGGCTTCGCTGATCGGCGCCAATCTGGAAGATGCCGTGCTGGACCGGACCGACCTCACAGGCGCGCGGTTGAGCGGGGCCATCCTGTGCCGGGCCGATTTGAGCGGCGCCCGGGCGCAAGAGCTGGAGGCCGAGTTCGCCGATTTTTCGAACGCTCGGCTGGACGAGGTGGACCTTGCCGGAGCCGATTTGAGCGGCGCGGTGATGGCGAGGGCGAGCTTCGTCGGAGCCCGGCTCGCTGGCGTGAACTTGCGGGGCGCCGATCTGCGCGGAGCGCGCCTCAGGGGGGCCGACCTGGCAGAGGCAAGATTGGGCGCCGCCGACCTTCGCGGCGCCGATCTCGCCGGCGCGGACCTGCGGGGCGCTTATCTGCGCCTTGCCCGGCTCGCCGACGCGGACCTTGCCGGGGCCGACCTGACCGGCGCCGCCTGGTTGAGCCCGGTGGAACTCGGCCGGGCACGGCTCGACGGCACCGTTCGGCTGTCCGCGGATCTGGCGCCGGACGCCGAGGCCGGCAGCAGCCGGCCGAAGGGAGGGCTTGGCGATGGATAAGGAACACCTCCGCCGGCTGCAATTCGGGGCCGGCATCTGGAACGCCTGGCGTGCCACATATCCGGCACTTCGCCCCCTGCTGGCCCAGGCCCCGCTGCGCGCGACGGACCTGTCGGGGGCTGATCTCAGCGACGCCGATCTCGCGGGTGCGGACCTTCGGGGCACCCGGCTGGCTGGGGCCGATCTCAGGGGAGCGGACCTTCGGGGGGCCAATCTGTTCAAGGCGGTGCTGGCCGGGGCTCGGCTTGCCGGCTGCGACCTTCGGGGGGCCCGCTTCCTCAGCCCGGACCAGCTGCTGAGCGCCGACGGCTGGCGGGAGGCGCTGCGGGATGAGGAGCTGGCTCTCGGTGCGCCCCTCCCGCAGAGCCACGATTGAGGAGAGCGGGCTGCCCCCTGCCGGGGTCATCGCAGAATCTGCGCGCCATTGTACGCCAAGCGGCAACTCATTGATGTTGCTTGGAGCCGCTCGGACCGGCAATGGCGCTGCAGGAGCGCGCCCAAGGGCTCGTGAGCAGTCGGTTAAACGGCTATTTGCATTACGCGATTGATGCGAGGCGTTCGCATTTGACGCACGACAATCGTAAGTTGGTGACAGAGCACATCTGCTTTGGTCCGCGTCTGAGCAACTGCCGTCTCCCGCCCCCCGCACGCTACGTAAAGTTTCCCTAGTCCTCCGTCAGCCCTGAATTGATGGGTAGAGGCTCCGCAGCTTGATGCGGGCGTCCTCGGTTGTGAACTGCCAGACGATCTTGGCGTCGGCGGCGTTGCGGTCGTGCTCCCAGTGTTCGACGCTTTTGCGCAGGGTTTCTGGCTTGGCGATGCGACGTGAGAGGCACTGCCGGGCGAGAACGCTGAACTCGATCTCGGCCATGTTGAGCCACGCCCCATGCTTGGGGGTGTGGTGGATCTCCAGCCGGGCGGCCAGCCGTTTGGCCTCGGCGGGCGGGAAGGCCTCGTAGAAGCTGGCGGGCGAGTGAGTATTGAGCTGGTCCATGACCACCACCACCGTGGCGGCGTCGCGGTAGCAGCCTTCGAGCAGGCCTTGTGCCAGCGCGGTCTGGCTGCCGTTGTGCAGGTCCGTGACGTGCGCATCGGCCGCACGCTGCACGAAGCGGTCTTCCCTGGCCGCTTAGCCGACCGCTCCACCTGCAGGCCCACCGACCGTTTACCAGACGTGAGAGGGCCGCAAGGCACCTGGACCACAGAGACACGGGAGGGGTGCTCAATCTCCGTGTCTCTGTGCTCAGCCCCTCTCCCATAAGGGAGAGCGGGTTGCCTCTTTCATGGCGCGATGCTTACGCCCAGTTCTCGTCGTCGCCTCCGCCGCCGAAGTCGGAATCGTCCGGCTGGTAGTCGGCGTCGGTGGGCTGGTAATCGGCGCGGTGGACCTCCGGCGCCGGGTCGACGCCGTCGTCGGGTACCTGTGAATCCCCGTAGTAGTTGTTGATCACCGTATCCGAGCTGGGCGTCTGAGCGTGGCTGGCGGCGGCGGCACCGAACGGGCTGCCGGAGTTGTGCAGCAGCGACGAGATGGCGCTGGCCGCCAGCATGCCGCCGGCCACGCCGGCCGCGGTCTGCAACGCGCCGCTCATGAAGCCGCCGCCCTGCGGCTGCGCAAAGGCGCCGCCCTGCGGATAGCCGGCCGGCGCACCGCCCCACGGGCTGCGGAAACCGCCCTGCGGCGGCTGCGAATAGCCCGCGCCCGGAGCCGGGTAGCCCGGCCGTTGCGCCGCCCCACCCCACGGGCCGGGTTGGGGGGCAGGTTGGGTCGGCCGCAGCTCCTCGCGCCGTCCCAACCCCAGCGCACCGCCGAGAAAGCTGGTCACGCCGCCCTGGGGCTGCGCCTTCTGTTGCGCGTCCTTGAGCTGGCGTTCCAATTCCTCGATGCGCTGCTGGGCGGCAGCCAGCGCGTGCTGCTCCACAAGCAGCGACTGCGCCATGTAGTAGGGGGCGGCCGGCTGCGCCTGGACCGCCTCGCGGATATAGCGCTCGGCGTCAGGGTCGCGCGGCTGGCCCTCGGCCTGCCGCAGGCGTTGGAAGAGGGTGTCGAGTAGGTTGCGTTCCTCAGGCGTCATCGCTTCCGGTCTCCTTGGCGCGGGGGGCGTCCGCGCGGCCATCATGTGGCCCCGTAGCCCCCCGCCCTGCAAGACCCGGGTGAACGGCCCGGCATCAATCCCCCGCCCAGGGCCGGAATCGCGTCGGTGGATCATGGCGCCCCTCCAAACCCGTCAAGCGCCGCCGCCGGATTCCTCCGGGGCACCCGGCGTCCGGGCGCGGCCGCGCACCTCGCCTCGCATCCCGTCCTCGACGCCACCGCCTACGCCGCCCCCAACATTGCCCAAAGCCTCGGCCGCCGGACGCAGATTGCCGCCCACGTTGCGGCCCGACGGGTGCAGGACGTTGGCGTCGAAGGCGACCGGCGCGTCGATGCCCGCCTGGGCGCGCTCACGCTCCTCTTCGGCCATCAGTTCCTGGCGCGCCCGCTCCCAATGCGCCTCGTGACGCCCCTCGGGGCGGCCCTCGCGTTCCCAGATCGCGTAGGCGCGCAGGCGGATAAGGTCTTCGTCCATGGCGGTCTCCGTGGGGAAGGCAAGCGGCGTGGATGCACCGCAACACCGAGAACAGCCGCCGGAGCCACGTGGTCGCGCCTTACCGAAAGACTACCGCCACGTACCATGAAGCGGCGGCTCCTAAGGAGGCGGAACACCGCCGTCGGGCCCCTGTTGGTTGGCCGACGGCCCATTCCCGCATATTGCCCGCATATTGAGAGGACCACCCATGCACGCCCATCTGAAGTCGATCGAGGAGCAGGTCATCGTCGTCACCGGAGCGACGAGCGGCATCGGTCTCGTCACCGCCCGCATGGCCGCCGAGCAGGGCGCCAAGGTGGTGCTGGCGGCGCGCGACCGCGAAGCGCTGGGCCGCGTGGCGGACGAGATCCGCGCCAGTGGCGGCACCGCCGTGCACTGCGTCGCCGATGTCGCCGACGAGGAGGCTATGCGCGGCGTCGCCGATGCCGCGGTGCGCAGCTTCGGCGGCATCGACACCTGGGTGAACAACGCCGGCGTGTCGATCTATGGGCGCATCGACGAAGTGAGCATGGAGGACCACCGCCGTCTGTTCGAAACCAACTACTGGGGCGTCGTCATCGGCTCGCGCATCGCGGTCGAGCACATGCGCCGGCACGGCGGCGCGCTGATCAACCTGGGCAGCATCGTGTCGGAGCGTGCCATCCCGCTCCAGGGCCCCTACTCGGCCGCCAAGCACGCGGTGAAGGCCTTCACCGACGCGCTACGCATGGAACTGGAGGCCGAGGGCACGCCGATCTCCGTCACGCTGATCAAGCCCGCGGCCATCGACACCGGCTATGAGGAGCACGCCAAGAACTACATGGATGCCGAGCCCAGCCTGCCGCCGCCGGTCTACGCGCCGGAGCTGGTGGCCGAGGCGATCCTGCACGCGGCCCGGACCCCCGTGCGCGACCTGTTCGTGGGCGGCGCCGGCAAGCTGTTCCAGTGGGGCGAGCGCTACGCGCCGCGCATGACGGACTACGTCATGGAGAGGATGCTGATCCGCGGCCAGCGCGGCGGCCCGCGCCGGCGCGAGCAGGACAGCCTGCACCAGCCCTGGAACGACGGCCACGCCACGTCCGGCCGGCACGGCTTCGTGCGCCACACCAGCCTGTACACCACCGCCGAGTTGCACCCCTGGGCGACGGCCGCGGTGTTCGCCGGCCTCGGCGCCCTGGCGGTGGCGGCCTACATGGGCCGGCTGCCCGGCATGGGGAACGGGCGCTCCAGGGCGCGTGCCATGCGGAACAACCGCCGCCGCGAGCACGCCGCCGGCATGGCCACCGCCGACACCGGTGCGACGCTCGGCCACAACGCCAAGCCCGCGCACGAAGCGGCAACCGAGTCGCACGTGGTGTTCCCCCGCTGACCGCGACCGGCCTCCGGACCGTGACCACAGAGACACGGAGGCACAGAGAAATCCGAAGTCCCCATCTCCGTGCCTCTGTGCCTCCGTGGCGCAGATTTCTCCCTCAAAGTCCGCTTCCGTTGAAATTGGTATAGGATTGCGATTTTGCGGTCTTCGTGTTCGCGCGCTCCCGTGGCATCATGGGTCCACAACAGGCACGCGCCGGGGAAAGCCCTCCCGGCCAAGACGTCTGGGCCAACAACTGAGGGAGGCAGTCCCAACCATGTCGCTCAAGCACATCCTGGTCCATCTGGATTCGAGCCCCCACACCGAAGCGCGCATCGAGGCCGGCATCGCGCTCGCGAAGACGCACGGCGCGTTCCTGCGCGGGCTGTTCGCGCAGCCCGACCGCCAGGCAACCAGCGTGATCGCGCGCCGCTCAAGCGACCATCTCGCCCAAGCCGCGACGCGCAGCGAGGCGGTGTTCCGCGCCAAGACGCAGGAGGCTGGTGTCGCCTCCGAATGGCACCAGCTGGCACACGGCGAATACAACCACGTCATCCGCGAGACGATCATCTGGTCGCGCTTCGCCGACCTCACCATCTTCGGCCAGTTCGACCGCGACAACGCCGAGGGCGCCGCGCCCGAGGAACTGGCCGAGCAGGTCGTGCTCAACTCCGGCCGCCCGATCCTGGTGATCCCCTTCGCCGGCCATTTCCCGGTGATCGGCAAGCGCGCCGTGATTGCCTGGAACGCCGAGCGCGAGGCCGTCCGCGCGCTGGCCGACTCCATGCCGCTGCTGGAACGGGCCAGCGAGGTGACGCTGATCACCGTGCTGACCCAGGCGACCGCCGGCCATCCGGCCGACACGCCACGCATCAGCGTGCTGGAGCACCTGCGCCTGCGCGGCATCAAGGCAGAGGCATCGAACTTCGCGGTCAACGACATCGGTGCCATGGACGCGCTACTGGCGCAGGCCATCGACCGGGGCGCCGACCTGCTGGTGATGGGTGCTCACGGCCACTACGGCTTCCCGTACCTGCACCGCGGCAGCGGCACCCGTCACGTGCTGCGCACCGCGCCCATGCCGATTCTGCTGTCGCACTGATCGATGGCCCTCCCCCTGCTGGGCTACCGTATGCCCGGATGTTGCGGTGCATTGTCGGGAAAAATCCCTCTCCCCGCGCTCTTGGCGGCTCTTTGAGCCGCCTCTCGTCCGGTCCTATGGACCGGACTGGCGGCAGGCGGGTCCCGCTGGGACCCGCTGAGAGCCTGACGCGACAGGCGGGTCCTCCGGACCCGCTGAGAGCGGGAGAGGGGCTTCTCTCGCCTCTTTCAGGACTGACCGCGCCCGCGAGATAGGGGCATACGGCAGCGCCTCTGGCGGAAGAGGGTTGAGTGGGAGCAAGATTCTGCCGGGAACCAACAGGGCCATCGCTTGAACCGATGATGGCCCGCAGCCCCCTCCCCCAGGCGCCAAGATAAGCATTCGAGCCCGCACGTAAGCGTGGACTGGAAGCGTTTCCTTGCCGGGCGGAGGTCGCACCTCCGCCCGGACCGTTTCCATCCACGCCAAGCGAACAAACGTTCGGGGCGGAGGTGCGACCTCCGCCCCGCTCCCGGGAAAGGGGCTTTCAAGCGATGGCCCTGCGGGAACCGAAAGCGGCTTGCCTTCACCGGCATTTTCCTTTAGGATATTGATCCTAACGTGCCCGAGATGCGCCCGCAGGGGAGCGCGTGAACTGAACACCCCCTGCACAGTGTTGCATAGTGTTTCATAGTGTTCCATTCGCCGGCCCGGGAGCCCTTACCCCCACCTATCCTCCTCCGTCGGAGCAGCTACGGAGCAAGGGGGAGGAGGCAAGTCATCACCGCGCGTTCCACAGGTCCACCGCCAGCGCCTCCGCCTCGGCGTGGTCCCCGGCGCGGTCAAGCAGCTTCAGTGCTACGGCGGTGGTGGCGATCACCACATCGCGGCCCTCGGTGTCGTCCGAGCGACCCTCCCACAGCGCCTTGAGGCGGCGGAGGTCCAGCTCGTCGTCATGGCGTAGGGTGGCGGTGGCGGACATGGGCGCCCACAGCTCCGAGCCCGGCTCCCCATCGCGCAGGGTCAGCACCTCGCACGGCTTCTCTGGACGCCGCTCCGCCTCGCCGCCCTCGCCCTTGAACACGGCGAGGTTCGGCTGGCCGAGCAGCGCCGCCGCCTTCTGGTGCGCGTCGCGGTAGGGCGGGTGCGCCACGCCGACCATCTGGCATGGCGCCTCGAACGGGTTCAGCATGCGCGACACGGTGTGCACCGGGTTGCGCAGGCCCAGCACGCGCTTCAGCCCCATGATCGCATGCAGCTTCGGCGCCATGACGGCCAGCGGCAGGTAGGCGAAGCGGTTGGCGCGCAGGTGCGCCGCTGCCTCGTCCATGGAGCCGGCGACCGGCACTCCCAGCGCCTCCAAGGCGCCGCCGGTGAACAGGCGCCCGGCCGTGTGCCCGTCGGTGCCGTGCATGAACACCGTCACCCCGTTGCGCGCCAGCAGCAGCGCCGACAGCAGGAACCACGGCAGCCGGCGCGACTTGCCGGCGTAGGACGGCCAATCCAGGTCCACGCCTACCGTGTCGGACGGCCGTATCACGCTCTGCCGCGCGGCGCGCGCGAAGCCGGCCAGCTCGTCCGGCGTCTCGGTCTTGACGCGGATGAGGCAGAGGAAGGCGCCGAGCTGGATCGGCTCCACCTCGTCCCGCAGGATCATCGAGACGGCCTCGTAGGTCTCGTCCTGCGTCAGCGAGCGCGACAGCGTCGGGCCCTTGCCGAGGATGCGGATGTACTGCGCGAAGGGGTGTTCCTGGGCCATGGCGGTCAGCGCATCCCGGCCAGACGGGCCTTGGCCATCGCGTAGATGTTCGCCGACCGCGCGCCGGAGCGGCAGTGCGCGACGATCGGGCCCTTGGCGTCCTTCAGCACAGCCGCGAACTGGTCCACCGCCTGTTCGGTCGGCCCCCCGCGGCCCACGGGGATATAGTGGTAGGCGAGGCCGTGCCTGGCGGCCACCTCGGCGGCGCGGCCGGCGGTGGGCTGGCCGGGCTCCTCGCCATCGGGGCGGTTGTTGACGATGGTCGTGACGCCCTGGCGCGCCAGTTCCGCAAGGTCCTCGTCGTACAGCTGGCCGGCGGCGTACACCTGGTTGTCGATCTGGCTCAGATTCGGCATGGACAATTCCCTTCCTGACCCCTTCCTGTCCGCCCCGGAATACCACACCCGGAGCGGATCGGCGACCCGCTCGCCAAGGCCCGCAGCGAACGCTACCTTGGGAGACATAGGTCCCGCACGAGAAAAGCCATGCCCGTCACCATGCCCGCCCTTAACCAGACCGCGCTGCTGCTGTTCGGGCACGGCACGTCGGATGGCAGCGGCTCGGCCATCGCCGACGCGCTGGCGGCGGAGATCCGCGGGCACGGCGTGTTCGGCGCGGTGGCGACCTCGTTCGCGCTGCAAGCCCCCTCCCCGGCCGAAGCACTGGCGCGGCTGCCGCAGCAGCGCGTCGTGGTGGTGCCGCTGCTCGCCACCGAGGGGGGCGTGGCGACCATGGTGCTGCCCCGCCTGCTGAATGCCGCAAACGACACGGCGCGGCTGACCGTGCTGCCGCCCATCGGCCTGGACGCGGAGGTGCGGGGCATCGCCGCCGACATCGCCGACCGCGCAATCGCCGATGCCGGGCTGGACCCCGCCGCAACGGCGGTGTTGGTCGTCGGTCACGGCAGCACCAGGCGCAACGCTTCGGAACGCGCCACCGGGGCGCTGGTGGCGGCGCTGGCGGCGCTGGACCGCTACGGCGAAGTGGGCGCCGTTTACCTGGAACAGCCGCCGCTCGCCTCGGACTGGCGCGGCGTGACGCAGCGCCGTGACGTCGTGGCGGTGCCGCTGTTCGTCTCCGGGGGCCGGCACGAGGAGACCGACCTGCCGGCGCTGCTGCGCAGCAAGGGGACGCTCATCGACGGCACGCCCATGGAGGACGGCCGTCGCCTTTGGCTCACCGCCGCCATCGGCCGCCACCCGGCCATGGCCGGCCTGATCCTGCGCCGCGCGCTGGAAGCCCTGTAGGTTCGACCAACCGAAATGCTGCCCAACCTACGACGTGAAGCAACAGGAGGGATGAGGGGACGATGATCGATCTGCACTACTGGCCGACGCCGAACGGGCACAAGATCACGATGTTCCTGGAGGAGACCGGGCTGGAGTACCGGATCTTCCCGGTGGACATCACCAAGGGCGACCAGTTCAAGCCGGAGTTCCTGGCGATCAGCCCGAACAACCGCATGCCGGCCATCGTCGACCACGCCCCGCCTGACGGCGGCACCCCGGTTTCGGTGTTCGAGTCCGGCGCCATTCTGCTGTACCTGGCGGAGAAGACCGGCCAATTCCTGCCCAGTGACCTGCGCGGCCGCACGGCAGCCCTGGAATGGCTGTTCTGGCAGGTCGGCGGCCTCGGCCCCATGGCCGGCCAGAACCATTACTTCGCGCTCTACGCGCCGGAGAAGCTCCCCCACGCCATCGAGCGCTACGTGAATGAGACCAACCGCCTGTACGGCGTGCTGGATCGCCGGCTCGAGGGTCGCGCCTTCCTGGCGGGCGAGGCCTACACCATCGCCGACATGGCAGCCTACCCCTGGATCGTCCCGTACAAGCGGCAGAGTCAGGATCTCGACGACGTCCCGAACCTGAAGCGCTGGTTCAACGCCATCCGCGAACGGCCGGCCACGGTGCGCGCTTACGAAAAGGGCAAGCCGTGGGAGCGTACGCTGCCCATCCCGGAGGAGAGCCGCGGCATCCTCTTCGGCCAGACGGCGGCGAGCACCCAACCCCGGTCCTGAAGCCGCAAGGGAACTGAACCACAGAGACACGGAGACACAGAGGTTCTATCTCCGAGTCTCTGTGGTTATCATCCTTTCCCGCCAAGGCAGCCGACAGCACGAAGGCCAGCACCCGCAAGCGGGAACTCGAAAGCCCTCCGGATGGTTCCACACACGGCCGTTCGCCAGGAGCTTTCCAGGAGTGCCACCATGCAACTCAAGGTGCTTGCCCTCGTCCTTGCCGGCGGCAAGGGAACCCGGTTGATGCCGCTCACCCAAGAACGCGCCAAACCGGCCGTGCCTTTCGGCGGCAAGTACCGCATCATCGACTTCGTGCTCTCGAACCTGGTGAACTCGGGCATCTACTCGATCTACGTGATGACCCAGTTCAAGAGCCAGTCGCTGATCCAGCACCTGCGCGACGGCTGGCAGTTCGGCGGCATGCTCAACAACCAGTTCATCATCCCCGTCCCCGCCCAGATGCGCACGCCGGGCGAGGAATGGTACCGCGGCACCGCCGATGCGGTGTACCAGAACGCCAACCTGATCGAGCAGTCCGAGCCCGACCTCGTCCTGCTGTTCGGCGCCGACCACGTCTACCGCATGAACGTGCGGGAGATGATCGAGTACCACATCCAGAAGCGCGCCGATGTGACCATCTCCGCCCTGCCGGTGGAGAAGAAGTTCGCCAAGGACTTCGGCGTTCTGGAGATCGACCGCGACAACCGGATCACCGGCTTCATCGAGAAGAAGTCGGACGCCCCCACCATCCCCGGCAACCCGGACTGCGTGCTGGCGTCCATGGGCAACTACATCTTCTCGCGCAACTGCCTCCTGAGCATGGTCTACAAGGACGCCGATCGGACCGACAGCAGCCACGACTTCGGCAAGGACATCCTGCCGCGCCTGATCGACTCCTCGGCCATGTACGCGTACGACTTCAAGACCAACCGCATCCCCGGCCAGGTGGAGAACCAGCCGGCCTACTGGCGCGATGTCGGCACGATGGACGCCTACTACGAGGCGAACATGGATATGCGCGCCATTGATCCGCCCATCAACATCTACAATCGCGCCTGGCCGCTGCGCACCGCCGGCTACTCCGACCCGCCGGCCAAGTTCGCCTTCGACGACGAGGGACGGCGCGGAATGGCCGTGGACTCCATCCTGGCCGGCGGCTGCATCATCTCCGGCGGGATGGTGCGCCGCTCGGTGCTCGGGCGCTTCGTGCGGGTGCATTCCTACGCGGAGGTGGAGGACTGCATCATCTTCGACAACGTCGACATCGGCCGTGGCTGCAAGATCCGCCGCGCCATCATCGAGAAGCACGTGCGCATCCCCCCTGGCACGGTCATCGGCTACGACCCGGCGGAGGACGCCAAGCGCCACCACCTAACCGAGAGCGGAATCGTCGTCATCGAGGGACCGCGCTCGCCGGTCAGCCTGACCATTATGACCGTGTGAGCCGCGGGCATACAAAGCGCATAGGCGCTTCCCCTGGGGCCGCTATAACCATTGGAACGCTTCCCGGCAGCGATGCTCACCGCTAGCTAGACAATCCCGGTCTTTACTAAGGTGATGATGCAATGACGCCAAAGGAACGGCTCAAGGGAATGCGGCTCCTCCTCGTCGAGGACGAGGCGATGGTCGCAATGATGCTGGAGGACATGCTGGGCGATCTCGGCTGCGAGGTGGTCGGCCCCGCCGACAGCATGCCCCAGGCGCTGGCACTCGCCAACGGCGACAATGCCATTGCCGGCGCCATTCTCGACGTGAACGTGGGCGGTCAGCCGATCTACCCCGTCGCCGAGGCGCTGAAGGCAAGGGGCGTTCCGTTCGTCTTCATCACCGGCTATGGCTTGGCCGACATCGACGGCCGGTTCGCCGGCACACCCACCGTGCAGAAACCGTTCAGCATGCCGATACTGCGCGATGCCCTGGCACGGATGGTGAGGCCGGATGCGTGAGGCGCGCACAGGCAGGCGCCTTACGCTATCCGCCAGCGGCGGGGACGTTGGCTGAGGCGGTCGACGCGGTCCATCAGCTCGCCGACCTCAATGGCGTCATCGAGATGGCCGTAGCGGGCCAGCGTTCGGGCATAGGTGGCCAGCGCGCCGATGACGGCCCGCTCATCGGTCACGCCGCACGCCGGCTTACCGGATCGGTCGACGATCAGGACGCCGAGTGCCGCCAGAGCCTCCGCCACATCCGTAACGGCCTGGGTGAGCACCGCGTCATTGTCTTCCGCGGCAGTGAGGACCGGCTCCAGAACGTCGGTGAGCGCGGTGCCATCAGTTGGCCAAGTGCTGCTGCTCATGATCTTGCGCTCCGGGAGGTTCCCAACGGGGTTCTCCGTTATTCTCATTGACTGCCGAGCCCGAACGAGGGTCTCGATATGTTGAACAGCCCAGAACGGCGATCAGCCCCCTCGCCTATCCGAAAGAGCGGCATAGGCCGCCTCGGCAAGCTTTGCATGCGCAGCGGCGGCAGAATGGACGCCGTCCCGGAACAAAAAGCGCTCTGGGACGAAGGACTATTTTTGGACGGCGCAGCTCGCCGACCTGACGGCTACCCAGGTCGGCGCGCTGACCATGGAGCAACTGAGTGCGCTTGGCGGCGGGGGGCCCTCCACGCTGCCGGCCACCCAGGTGAAGGGACTGACCACCCGCCCAGCTCGCGGGGTTGTCGCCCGCGCAGATCGGGAGCCTGACCAACAACCAGATCACGGGGCTGGCGGCCGACGCCATCCAGGCCATGACCCGCGCCCAGGCAAGTGCCATCACCGCAGCGAAGGTGCAGGTCATGTCGGTCGCCCAGATCAACGCGTGGATCTCGGCCTTGCAAGGCTAAGGTATTCCCACCGCGGTCAAATCGGCGCACTCCACCACCATCGACCTAAAATAGGTCGATGGTGGTGGAAAATACCCCACTCCCCGGACCCGCGTTGCGCTGCATCAATGCCGACGCGCGGTATGACCACCCATCCTCGGTGTTCCTGGTGTCTCAAATCGCGCCGAAGCGCTATCCTCGCTGTATGTGAAGGGGGCGTTCGTCCATGATCGAGTTCTGGCATTGGTGGGTCGCCGCCGTGCTGTTGGCGGCCGTGGAGACGGTGGCGCCCGGCGCCGCGTTCCTGTGGCTAGGGGGTGCCGCGGCCCTGGTCGGCTTGGTCCTGCTGGCGCTCCCGGAGCTTGGCTGGGAGCTGCAACTGCTGCTCTTCGCGGTGCTGTCCATCGTCGCGGTCATCGGTGGACGGGCACTCTACCGCCGCGCCGGCCTGTACGCCGCGCCCACCCGCCTCAACCGTCGGGCGGAGCAGTACATCGGTACGCTGCACACACTGGAAACCGCCATCGTCAACGGCCGCGGCCGAGCGCTGGTCGGCGACACCTCCTGGACGGTCGAAGGCCCCGACCTCCCGGCCGGCACCACGGTGCGCGTCGTCGCCGTCGACGGCGTGATCCTCAAGGTGCAGAAGGCGTGATGATGCCTTAGTGTCCTGGTCTGACAAACCAATGGGGGCCTCCCGAAGATGAGCGACGACGCTACCGCCGGCGCACCGCCGTCCGGCCTCGTGCGGGGCCGGCCGTCGCGTGAGGGCATCGTCCTTCTCGCCAGCCTGACGCTGTTCTGGGGCGTCAACTGGCCGGCCATGAAGCTGGCCGTGGCCGGGATCGACCCCTGGACCTTCCGCGTCCTGTGCCTGGCGGTCGGCGCCGCCGGGTTGCTGGGCTGGGCGCGGGCGACCGGGCACCGGCTGTCGATCCCGGCGGCCGACCGCGGGCCACTGGTCCTCGCCTCGCTGTTCAACGTCACCGGCTGGCATCTGGGCACGGCCTTCGGCCTGCTCTTCATGGGGGCCGGGCGGGCCTCGATCATCGCCTTCACCATGCCGGTGTGGGCCTCGCTGTTCGGCATGCTGTTCCTCGGCGAGCGGCTGACCCGCGCCCGCATCGCCGGTCTCGCGCTGGGGATCGCCGGTCTGGGCGTGCTGCTGGTGCCGGAGCTGGGACGCATCGGCGCCTCGCCCTGGGGAGCGCTGTTCATGCTGGGCGCGGCGGCGAGCTGGGCGGGCGGTACCGTGGCGGTGAAGGCGCGCCGCTGGAGCCTGGAGACTGCGGCGCTGTCCGGTTGGCAACTGGTGCTGGGCGGCATCCCGGTACTGGTGGGTTTCCTGCTGCTCGGACGACCCGGTACGCTGCTGACCGCACCGTGGGACAGCCTGCTGGGCGCGCTCTACGCCATGCTGATTCCGATGATCTACTGCTATTGGGCGTGGTTCCGCATCGTCGCCATCTTCCCCGCCAACCTCGCCGCCATCGGCACACTGGCCATCCCGGTGATCGGCGTGTTCTCCAGCGCACTGGTGACCGGCGAACGCGTCGGCCCCGGCGAAGTCGCGGGCCTGTTGCTGGTGGTCGCCGCACTGGCGCTGGTGCTGATTGTCCCGGCCCGGAAAGCGTAATCCTCGCATCCACCGGTGTACTGGCCGGTGGAACCGGTCAGTCGATGAGGGCTTCCAGCGTGCCGCGCACCACACCGACGACCTCGGCGCCGCGCTGGCCGAGGTTCAGATCGCGGCTGCCCACGATGACGGACAGCTCGCGCTCGGTGGTGGGGGCGAAGCGGGCGATCTCCGGCAGCAGCTCGTCCGGCAGCACGGCCTCGCGCGTCACCCCCTCGCGGCTCGCCACGCGGTCGCGCCAGCCGTTCAGCGCGGCCACGATGGCCGCCTCGATCTGGAGCGACTCCTCCTTGATGCGAAGGTCGCGGTACAGCACCAGGATGCGCCACGCACCGTTGGAATAGGCGGTGTCGATCCGCTCCACCTCCACCGTGCGCAGGAAGGCGGACAGGTCGGCCTGCGCCGCCTCGCCGTCCAGGTCGGGGATCTGGAAGGTGCGGATCTCAGTGCTCATGAAGGCCTCGTCTGCGGTGGTTGGCTCAATCTACACGAAGCCGGTGGGCAAGGGGAGACCGGCGGTGCGGCGGCCTGATGGTCCCCGATCCCACAAGGGTGATCGAGACGGCGTAAGTGGCCGGCTCGCCACGGTCCGGCGTTCTTTGGGGGGCCTCTTCCGGCGCCGATGAACCAAGGGCACGGTACCCCTGTTGGAGCGGTCGGAGCACTGCCGCGGACGGCGGGCACCGTGGTGCTCCAGATGGGGCGCTCCACATGGAGGGCATCTTCGATGATCGGTATGTCCCTTAATAAGAAGGCCCCTGAGACACTCCCCTCGCCCGTTCCGCCCGTGCCGCCACCCCGCCGCCGGCGCGCGCGTGTTCCGATGATCCTGCTGATCCTGGTGCTGCTGATGGTGGGTGCCACCTGGACGGGCTATCGGCTCTACGACGAGCCGTTTCAGCTCTTCAACCAGAACCGCATCGGCGCCGTTGCCGACAAGTTGTGGCGCAACCAGAAGGCCGTGGCGGTGGTGGCGCTGGGCTCTACGCCATTGCGCCATGCCACGCTGGACGAATCGGCGATGGCGAAGCTGGGCGCCCGGCACGGCATCAAGTCGCTGCTGTTTCTGCGCATCGTCAACGAAACGGCCGAGTTCGCCGACTTCGAACCGATGCTGGAGCATATCCTCCGCTTGAGGCCGGCGCTGGTGCTGCTCGACCTGGACCTGGCGTTCGTCGAGCGCAAGGACCTGTTTTTCTATCCTGCCTATCTCGAGCTGCTGGCCGATGTGGTGGAGCGCGGCCGGCCCTACCTTCGCGACCAGGTCGAGCTGCAATACGGCAAACCCTGCGCCCGCCGGGACACGCCGGACTGGGAGGCCAGCGCAAACCCCAACCTCCATCTGGCGGAACTGCGCGCGATGCTCGACCTGCGCGCCGACTCGCCGGCTCTTGACCGCGTGCGGTCCTTCGTGGTGACGGCACGGGCGGCGGGCATCCGGGTGGCACTGCTGCCCTTGCCGAAAACCGTCGCAGTGGCTGGCCCCCTGTCCGTGGCACCGGACCGCGCGGCGGAACATCTGCACGTGCCAGTGTGGAGCTATCCCCACCGTCTCGACGACCGCCGCGATTTCTGCGACTTCGCGCATCTCACGCCCGAGGCCCGCGAGGCCTACTCCGACTGGCTCACCGGCCAGATCGCCGAAGCCCTAAGCAGACCTGCGGTGGAAGAGGTGTCGTCGCTGGCGAAGTGAAGGGGCAATGACGCCCCATCAGTTCAGCACATACACAATATCGTACCCGCTGCGCTTGAACTGCGTCTTGAGCAGCGTGCCGTCGGCGGCGAACCACAGGTCGCGTTCGATGTCGCCGGTGATGCGGTGGTGCTGCGCGTCCACGGTGCGACCGCCCACCTCCACCCTTTCGGCACCTAGCGACTGCGCGCTGACCTTGTAGGGCTGTGCGTCGATAACGCTGAGCAGCATGGGCCGTTTCAGCACTTCGGGCGTCCACAGTGTCAGCGGCAGGGCATTGCCCGGCAGTTCGCCGGCTTGGCCGTCCACCATGAGCGCAAAACCTTCACCCTTGCGGGTCATATCGATGGTGTGCGGCTTGCCGTCGTCGTCGGTGCGCGCCCTCATCGACTCGAGCTTGCCGCCGCGCCACAGCTCCTGCCGTTCGTGGTCGTAGCGGAAGTTGAGGAACAGCACCTTTACCCGCGTGGTGGCGGTGACGTCCACCTTCACGGAGTCGCCCTGTGGCTGGATGCGAACCTGCTCCTCGCCGATGGGCTTGCCATCCATCAGGATTGTGTAGGTGCGGAGCTTCGGCTCGGCCGCATGGGCGGCGTACCCGGCAAACCACAGGCTTGCCAAAAGGAGCACGAGGCCGGCGGCGCGCCTCTTGGCGCGACCGCCGGCCTCGGCTGTCTCCACGGTGCCTTGCGCATAAGGCATACCGTCAACCCTCCACGAATTCTCCGGCTCAACGGCCGCCGGGATTGATCCCAGATTCTTGTGCCGCCGCCGTTTAGGTGCTTGTCTCTAAATTGCACCTTATTGGTAAGACCACGCTAGCCGGCCATAACCATTGCGTCAAGAGCCTGCCGCATGCGTGTCGCTAACAATACGGATCGCTCCGGTTTTGGGTCGTCCCAAAAGAAGGGGCGCATGCGGGCCTGACGGGGGAGTTCGAAAGGGTGTCCGAGCGTTGCAAAATCCCATCCCGCGGCCGTTCTTCTGTGCACGACAGTTCGGACTCTGGCATGCGACGCTTGTCGGCGGGATCCAGCGAAGGATCAGGATCGCCTCGAGCGCCGCTGCTCGTTGCCTCGCAACGGTTTGCCATCGCACGGTCGACTCAGTGGTTCAGGTTTGCAATTGGAGTTAATATATTAATATACTTTTGCGGCGTTTCCTGGACTGCTACGCCGAGCCGCTGGTGGCGAGCGATGTCAACCACGACTCGGACAACTCGATCTTCGCGTTGAACGAGGTCAAGATGATCGACGGGACCTTCGTGCGCGTCACGAGTTGTACGACAACGAGCGGGGTTTTTTCCTGCCGCATGAGCGACACCGCCATCGCTTTCGCGACGGTCAAGCAACCCCCGTTCGGTGCGCTATGTCTGAAGAAGGGTCCGGTGCGATGAGCAAGACGATCATATGGACCGAAACTGACGCCAAGGGCTTCGAGTCCGAGTGCCTGTTCAACGAGGATTCGCGCACCTATGAGGTGATGGTCTGTGCGTCGGGCCGCCGGCTGTGCCGGTCGGAGTCCTTCCTGGCCCACGCCGACCCCGTGCAAGGCATGGACGAGGGGGACCGCCGCCAGTCCGTCCAGATCGCCGAGCGGTTGGTCGTCGACATCGAGCACGAACTCGGCGACCGTTAGGGCGCTTTGAACTACCACTCGAAGCCCCTCCCCCCGGAGGGGTGGGGCTTCCGTCCGGCAAACCTCCTCCGGAGACCGAACCATGACCGTCCCGCTTCTCGAACCCACCCTGTCCGGCCCGCGCATCATCCCGGTGCTGGTGCTCGATGACGTCGCGACCGCCCTGCCGCTGGCCCAAGCGCTGGTCGCCGGCGGCCTGCGGACACTGGAGGTGACGTTGCGCACGCCGACCGCGCTGGCCTGCGCCGAAGCCATTGCGGCCAAGGTGCCGGAGGCGCTGGTCGGCCTCGGCACGCTCACCAGGCCCGAGCATTTCGCCCAGGCCCGCGACGCCGGCGCCCGCTTCCTGGTCAGCCCCGGCCTGACCGAGCGATTGGCGGAAGCGGCGAAGAGCACCGCCCTGCCCTACCTGCCCGGCATCGCCACGGTGTCGGAAGCTCTGATCGCCTGGGAGCACGGTTTTCGCGAGCTGAAGTTCTTCCCCGCCATGCTGAACGGCGGCGCGCCTGCGCTGCGGGGCATGGCACCGCTGCTGCCGGAGGTACGCTTCTGCCCGACCGGCGGCATCAAGGCGGAGAACGTGCGCGAGCTCCTGTCCCTGCCGAACGTCTTCGCGCTGGGCGGCACTTGGCTGACCCCGGCCGATGCGCTGAAGGAGCGGCGCTGGAGCGACATCGAACGCCTGGCCCGCGAGGCCGCCGCCCAGACGACGGGCGCTTGAGGGTGCGACGCCCGGGATGCAGGGCTTTTGACGTCCGGCTTCGAGCCCCCTCAGCGCCTATTCATCATCCCGGCGATGGCGGCGTCCAGCCCGGTCAGGTCAGGTTCGACGTGCGTGCCGGCGGGGAAGATGTTGTCCTCGCCCGGCGGGACGATCCCGATGAAGGGCAGCCCATTGGCGCGCGCCGCTTCCAGGTCCGTAAGCGCATCGCCGACCAACACCGTCAGCGCCGGGTCGAGACGCTGGTTGCGGACGATCTCGCTGACGAGGTCGCTCTTGTCGGCCGGCGCGCCGCGCACTTCGACGAACAAGGGTGTCCAGCCCCGCCGTTCGACGATCCGCTGCAGCTCCACCTCCGGCGTGCCGGACGCCACGGACATGGGCAGAGCGCCGAAGTACCGCCGGATGAACTCCAGCGCGCCGGCGATTGGCGGGCAACGGGTCACCGCCTCCTCGACAAGCTCGGAAAAGCGCTGCGACAGCTCCGCGATCCGCCCCTCGTCGGGCGGGCGGCCGAGAAGGACTTCCTCGTAATGGCGGAACTTGCGGTCGCGCGACACACCCCCATGAAGCCGGTAGTAGGTGGCGACCGCATCGCAGAACTCCGGCCCTTGGGCGCGGTAAAGCTCGATGAAGGCACCGATCTTGATGGCGTTGGAGTCGACGAGCACACCGTCGAAGTCGAAAATGACCGCAGAGCAGGGCAATGGCATGGGACTGTCCGGTTCCGCCATGGACGAGGCTGAGCAAAAGGCCCCTGAGGGTAACCCGGTCGCCCGGGTTTTGGGAGGAAATGTCCGGATAGCCGCGCGCCAAGCGAATCATTCCAGCCACCGTGCCGCGTAAATCGCCCGCGCCGATCGAATGGCTTACAGCGTTCGAGGTGAGCGCCCGCGCCGCGACACTCCGGCAATGGAACGGTTGACCGGGGGTCACTGGACACCGGAGCCCGAACCGTGCCGCTGCCGAACCGCACCCCTGCCCCAGTCGACAATCAGCCGCACGTCGTGATCGTCGGCGCGGGCTTCGGTGGGATTGCCTGCGCGACGGGGCTGGGCGGTACGAACATCCGCGTCACTGTGATCGACCAGCGCAACTATTACCTGTTCGTGCCGCTGCTGTATCAGGTCGCCACCGCCGCCTTGTCTCCCGCGGATATCGCGCAGCCGATTCGCAAGATCCTCAGCCGCCATTCCAACATCGACGTCATGATGGGCGAGGTCGTCGGTGTGGACACGGGCAGCCGGCAGGTCAAGCTGGCCGACGGCGGCATCGTGCCTTACGACCGGCTCGTCATCGCCACCGGGGCATCCTACAGCTATTTCGGCCACGACGACTGGGCTCGGATAGCACCAGGGCTGAAGACCGTGGAGGACGCGGCGCATATCCGTGCCCGCATCCTCGGCTGTTTCGAGCTGGCCGAGATGACCGCCGACCCCGAGCAGCAGAAGGCGCTGATGACCAGCGTCATCGTCGGCGGCGGCCCGACCGGCGTCGAGATGGCCGGCGCCATCGCCGAACTCACCCGCTACACGCTGGTCCGCGACTTCCGCCGCATCGATCCGCGGGCGGCGCGGATCCTGCTGGTGGAGGCCGGCCCGCGCGTCCTGGCGACCTTTCCGGAGCCGCTGTCCCAATACGCCCGCCGCGCGCTGGACCGTCTGGGGGTCACCGTGCTCACGAACCAGACCGTGGAAAAGATCGAGCCCCACGGCGTCACCATCGGCGGGCGCTTCATCGCAGCCGGCACCATGGTGTGGGCTGCCGGCGTCGAGGCATCCCCCGCCGGACGGTGGTTGGACGTCGAGACCGACCGCAGCGGTCGGATCCGGGTGAATCCCGACCTCTCCGTCCCCGGACTCGATGGCGTATACGCGTTGGGCGACACCGCGCTTACGGTGGGCGATGACGGCAAGCCGCTGCCGGGCCTCGCCCAGGTTGCGAAGCAGCAGGGGCTGCATCTGGCCCGCGGACTCCAGGCGAACATCCTGCGCGGCGAGCCCATGGCACCCTTCCGGTTCAAGAACCGCGGCAACACGGCCATCATCGGCCGGACCGCCGCCGTGTTCGATTTCGGAACGCGCCAACTGAAGGGCTGGTTCGCGTGGCTCCTATGGGCCATCGTCCACGTCTACCTGCTGGTCGGCTTCGAAAAGCGGCTGCTCGTCAGCCTGCAGTGGTTCTGGCGCTACCTGACCTACGAGCGGGGAGCCCGCCTGATCATCGGCAGCGGATTGCCGCCCCCCGAGACCATCGCATCGCCCCGGTCCCAAGATGAGACGGGCACCATCGACGTCCGACGTTCCGGCACGCCGCGATGACGATGTCGCGGACGACCCCATTTTGCACCTGGTCATGCTGACGTGCCCGGCGGCGGCCAGTCCCGGTGGGTCCCGAACAGCTGATCCCTCCAAAGATGATCGGAGTGATGGTCGGCGGTGCTTTGGCTTCGGTGCAGCAGCGCTGCTGGCAGGAAGAAATTTCTCAGCAGCGGTGTAACCTTCGGCACAACCTCACCGAACTGCCCTGCACGAGCCCCGCTCGGGGGCTTGAACAACAGGTGAGGGCTTCGTCATGAATCGCACGCTTGCAACCGCCACCTTGGCCGCCGCTCTCGGCTTCGCGATGGCCGCTCCGGGTGCCCTCGCCCAGAGCCAGCAGCAGGGCGGCAAGCCCATGACCAAAGAGCAGCAACAGACAATGGAGCGGATGCAGAAGTACAACTTGGAGAAATGCTACGGCGTCGCCGCGCGCGGAAAAAACGACTGCGCCGAGGGCGCTCATTCCTGCGTCGGCCAATCGACACACGATCGTGACAAGGCCTCGTTCCTCCTCCTTCCGAAGGGGGACTGCGCCAAGATCGCCGGTGGCAGAACCAGCGCCTCGTAACCGGGCATTGACCATGCAGCCCTTTGCCATCACAGGGCATGCACGCACTCCGATCCCCGTCTCGGCGGGGGTCGGGCTGCGCTTCCCGCATCATCGGTTCGTGCAGGAGGTCAGGCCGTCAGTCGCTTGGCTCGAGGTGCACCCTGAAAACTACATGGGCGGCGGCCGACCGCTCGCGTACCTCGATGCGATCCGGCGGGACTACCCGCTTTCCCTGCACGGCGTCGGCCTGTCGCTGGGCAGTGCCGACGGCCTCGATGAGCGCCACTTGGGGCGGCTGCGCCGCCTTGCGGATCGCGTTGAGCCGGGACTCGTGTCCGAGCACCTGTCGTGGAGTGCCAGCGGTGGTCACCACTTTGCCGACCTGCTGCCTCTGCCGATGACCGAGGAAGCATTGACAATTGTGTGCAGAAATGTCGACGTTGCCCAGGACCGGCTCGGCAGGCAGATCCTCATCGAAAATCCATCCTCCTATCTGCGGTATCGTCATTCGACGATCCCCGAATGGGAGTTCATCGCCGCGGTTGCCCGGCGGACCGGTTGTGGGATCCTGTTCGACGTCAACAACGCCTTCGTAAGTGCCTGCAATCACGGCTACGATCCCCATGAATACTTGGAAGGGGTGCTCGCCGAGAGTGTGGGGGAGATCCACTTGGCCGGGCACAGCCTCAGGAACTTCGGTGATGAGCGCTCGATCAGGATCGATGACCACGGCTCCCGTGTGTGCCGTGAGGTCTGGGAGCTTTACCGCATCTCCGTGACGCTGCTTGGGCGCAAGCCGACCCTGATTGAATGGGACACTGATGTGCCCCCATTCGAGGTCCTCCTCGATGAGGCGGCGAGGGCGATGCAGATCATGAACGCGGAGGCGGCCCATGCCTGCCCTGCATGACCTCCAGCAGGCGTTCGGTGCGAGCCTTCTTCTGGGCAACGATGCCGCCATTGCCGAACACGTCGTCGAGGACAGCTTCTCCGCCGCCGAGCGGCTGCGCGTCTATCGGAACACCTGCCGCTTCGTTCTGACGGAAGCACTCCGCATCACTTATCCCGCCATCGACCGCCTGGTTGGACGCGACTTCTTCGACATGGTGGCGGAGCGATTCATCCCCAAGCACCCGCCACGGAGCGGCTACCTCAACGAATACGGCGGCGAGTTCGCCGACTTCTTGGAAACGCTTCCGTCGGCCATGGGGCTGCGATACCTGCCGGATGTGGCGCGCTTCGAATGGGCGCTGAGCATGGCGGCGAATGCCATTGATGCATCGCCCCTCGATCCCGGGGCGCTCGTGGATGTCGCACGCGATCAGCACGCAGCGTTGCGTTTCGAACCGCACCCGTCTGTCCGGCTTCTCAGCCTCTCGTACCCAGCCGATCTCATCGCTGACACTGTCCTCAGTGGCGACGACGAGGCCATGGCGTCGGTGGACCTGTCCACCGGACCGGTATGGCTGGTTGTCCATCGCGGACCCGATGGGATTGAGGCCCAACGTGTCGACCCGACGGCTTACCGTTTCATTCAGCGGCTCTGCGCTGGAGAGCCTCTCGGCTCGCTGCTGGAAGCGGCGGTGTCGGACATTGAGATTCTGTTGGCGGAGCAGTTCACGAAGGGCCGCCTGACCGGCTTCCGGCTCGGCGCTTCGAACCAGGAAGAGGAAACGGACCCATGAGGCACGCGACGGTAACGACGACGTGGGCCGCCTCGACGCCCGCACAGATGCTGGTGCAGGTCTTGGCTTGGCTCGAAGCCATCCCTTATTGGGTTCTGGCAATACCGCTTCGATTGGGAGTGGCCTGGATCTTCTGGAACTCTGCCCAGGTGAAGCTGCTCAACTGGGAGACGACGCTCACCCTGTTCAGGGACGACTACCAGATACCCCTCCTGCCGCCCGAACTGGCGGCTGACATGGCGCTGGCGATCGAACTCACGTGCCCGGTTCTCTTGGTGTTGGGGCTGCTGACGCGCCCAGCGGTGCTTGTCCTGCTTGGCATGACCGCCGTCATCCAGATCTTTGTCTACCCGGAGGCATGGCCGACGCACCTGCAATGGGTGGCGATGATGCTTGTCCTGCTTTCGCGAGGGGCTGGAAAGCTCTCCCTCGATCACCTCTTGTGGCGCTGGTTGGGTCCCAGGCTGGTCGGGCCACACAGCTGAGGGTCCGTCGCGACGGAACCGTTCCTTATGCGTAAACCGCCCTCCTCGCCCAGGGCCTTGCAGCGTTTGCGGACAAGAGATCCGTAGGGTGCAGGCGCGCATCATTGGGAGTTTCCGTGGACAGCCCTCGCCGAAGGTGCCTCAGCGTGGCACGACCCGCGGCCAACGCAGCACCAGACGCCCGGCGGCGCCGGCCATTGCGGTCAGCAGGGCCACGGTGCCGAACTGCCAGACCAGCACCATGAGGCTGGCGTCCTGCGGATGGAACAGCCGCAGACCGACGTCGGCGAGCGCCGCCGCGGCCAAGGCACCCAAGGCTGCCGTCAACCGCGGCATGAGTGGGGCTCCACGCCGGATCATAGCGGCCATCGCCGCTCCGGGCACCGCCGCCGTCATGGCGATCGCCGGGATGCAGATCCAGTCGGGGTGGAAATGCACCCCCTCGGAATCCAGCCGCAGCCACATCTGCCAGCACCCTTCGCCGAGGCTGCCGAGCCACGCGGCCAATGGCACCAGGGGCAGGAAAACGACCCACTTCGGGTGGCCGGGGATACCGGTCGAAAAGGCAGCGACCGCCGCGAGCACCGCCGTTGCAAGGGCTGCCGCCTGTTCCAACAGGTAGCGTCCATCCTGGAGCCTCTCGGCAAGGTCAGGACGCGGTGACATCGCCAGCACCATCAACGCGACCGGGGGGAGGGCCACGGCAAACCAGATCGCCGCACGCCGGACTGGGGATGGCAAGGGGTGGACCGGTGCTATGTCCCGTGCCAACCGCGCGATGAGATCATCGGTGTTCATCGCGCTCACGTCCTCTCGTCCAGCTTGCTCCGCAGCGTCTTGATGGCGCGGTGCACCGCCACCTTCAAGGCGACGATGCTCAAGCCGCTGGCCGCGGACGCTTCCTTCAAGCTCATCTCTCGAACCTTGAGCAACTCGATTGCCTGACGCTGCCCTGGAGGCAGACCGGCGATGGCCTTGTGCAGGGCGTCCGTGTCGGCGCCTCTGTCATCGCCTGGGTTCGTTGCATCCACCAAAAAGGTTTCGGACAGCACGTCGATCGTCACCTCATTGGCGGCCTTTCGGGCGTGGCGGCGGGCTCCGTCCGCGATCCGATGCCGGACGATCGCCATCAGCCACGGCAGGAACGGGCGTGCCGGATCATAGGTATGGCGAACCGCATGTATGGACAGCAGAACCTCCTGCACGAGATCCTCCACCTCCGCACCGCGTCCCCACCGCCGCCCGACCATGCTTCGCACGGCTGGCGCGACCTCGCGCAACAGCTGCGCATAGGCTGCTGCGTCGCCTTGCTGGGCGGCACGCATCAGCGCCGCCCAATCGCCGCCGCTTTGCTCAGGTTCCCGCATGGCTCGAAACCGCCGGCCCCTGTCCTGGCATCTGTGCCCTGAATGGGAAAAGTTGGCGCATACGAGCCGCCTGTCACTACACGTCTTGGTAACCGGGATGACATCTTCGTGAGCGGTGTAACTTTGGCCCTGTGCGGCAACGGCCTGCCAAATCGGATCCATTGTGGTGCGAAACCTGACGCCCCCGCTCGTCCTGCTTTGGGGGGCACGGGACCGAGCCGAAGGAACAGAAGACGCAGCAGTCGCCTGGGTTCGGCCGGAGCAACACGCCGCAGTGTGGGCAGTCGTAGAAGAACTGGCAGGCATCCATGGGCATCGTCTCGGTCGATGCGCCCCCGCACTTCGGGCACGTGATGGTGGACTCCAGGATCATCGTCTTCCTTTGGCTCCCGATTGTCTGCGTCACAGCATGTAGCCGATGTCCGAGGCCCCCTGGGGTACGGGAACATGGCGGTCTTGAGATGGTCGGCGGTCAGGCCGCGCCGATCTCCTTGAACCGCTCCATGAGCAAGCTGACGAGGTCGGGGTCGAAGGCGGCCAGCACGCGGTCCGCGCGCTGCAATACGATCACCACGGTGCTGTCCATCGGTCGCCTACCTCTGCGGTGCCGATGGGAAGCCTGCATTTGTGGTCGCATCGACCAGGGCGGCAACGGTGGTCTTGGTGTCGTCGAAGGTCACGACGGCGCGCTTCTCCGCCATCGAGACATCAACCTTTTCGACGCCGGGTACAGCCTTCAGGGACTGCCTGACCACGACGGGGCAGGTCTCGCAGGTCATGTTCTCAACCGTGAGCCGGACGGTGCGTTCCGCGGCCAGGGCGGCGCCCGAGGTCAGGGCCAACGCGACGAGAGTGGTTCCGAGCAATCGGGTCATCATGACTGTCTCCATCAGGACAGCAGGAGCGGGGCGACATGGGGGAAGATCAGCGCCACGCCGACGAGAATGGCCGCGCCCCAGAGGGAAGCCCTGACCAGCCGGTTCGGAGCGGGCCGGGCGCACGCCGGGCCGTCGCAGGCGGGTTGTCTTCGGTAGACACGCCAGAACCCGGCCCCCAGGAAGCCAAGGGCGGCGGCCACAAAGAGGGGCTGGTAGGGCGCCAACGCCGTCAGATTGCCAATCCAGGCGCCGCTGACGCCGAGACCGAAGAAGACGAGCGGCAGCACGCAGCACGACGAGGCGCCCAGGGCACCCAGGACGCCGCCAACGGCAAGCAGGCCCGGCAGCTGCCGGGCGCTGCGCTCCTGTTGCGGGATCTTGCTCGCGGCGAGCGCGGGTGTTTCTCGCATGGTCTGGTTCCCTCCTGCGTTCCATGGCAGGATAGAACCTGTAGCAACTACAGGTTCAAGGGGTGAATCCGGTGAAGCAGGTCACGAAGCCGCGAGCGGCCGGGCTGACCATCGGCGCGTTGTCGCGGCGCACCGGCTGCAACATTGAGACGATCCGGTTCTACGAGAAGCGGGGGCTCGTCCCGGTGCCGCCGCGGACCGAGGGTGGACATCGGGTGTATGGTGGCGAACACCTGCGCCGCCTGGGCTTCATCCGGCGCAGCCGGGAGCTCGGCTTCGCGTTGGACGAGATACGGGCGTTGCTGCGGCTCGTGGATGGTCACCACACCTGTGCCGAGGTGCAGGCGGTCGTGCTGGAGCACCTTGCGTCGGTTCGGCAGAAGATCACCGATCTTCAGCGGCTCGAACGCACGCTGTCAGAGGTTGCAGACCGCTGCACAGGTGATGCCGTCCCCGAGTGCCCCATCGTGGAAGCCCTCTTTGCCGACAGCCCCTGACATCCAGCGCCCGAGGAACCCTCGGTAAACGGCTGGCTCCTGGGGCCGAAGCACCCGTCAGGCTGCTTTCCTGAGCCGCCGGGATCGCAAGCGATGGCGCATTTCGGCCATCAGGGCGATCACCTCCTCGGGCTCGACGCCGTCACGGGCCATGACGGCCTGCACGACGGGATCCTTCAGCATCTCGGAAAGTTGCGGCTCTCTGGCCAGGCGCATGCTGGTCATGGTGTCGTCCTTCCGCGCTCATGAATGAGGCAGACCTGAATAGCCTATATGCTGGCGTGTCAGTATGACCGGCTCGTGAATTGCGTGTGAACTTGGCGACGATGGCCAGGGCTCACTTTCGGTACGGCACGGAGGCTCGCGCAGGTGCGGGAGCGGACAGCATCGTGACGGTGGCGAGGGCGACCAGGGCAAGCAGGAACTGGCAGATCATGGCCGGTGTCTCCGAGCTGCGTTCCGGGGCCCATGCCCCAGGCGTCCGAGACCAGACCATGCCCACTGCCTGTCGCCGCCCACTGTGACCCGCCTCACAGCTCGCGTCGTTTTCCTTACTTTGACTGGCGCAAAAGTATGTTTTTGCGAATCGGTATTTTTCTCCGGGCTGACCCGCTCACATTATGCTTGTGCGGCGTACAATCGCCGATGCCACCACATGGCTGTCCGGCGGCGCGCCAGACGACAAGCTCAAAAAATGGGAGGGTGGAATGAAGACGTCCGGCAGCATCTCTGTGGAAAAGGCCGGCGTGGGCCGGCGTGCGTTCCTTGCGGGCACCGGGGTTGTCACCGCGGCGGCGGTGACCGGTTTTCCCATGATCGTTCGCGCGGCGCCGAAGCTCAAGGTCGGCGTCTACGGCGGCTACTTCAAGGATTCGTTCGACAAGCACGTCTTCCCGGAGTTCGCCAAGGCGACCGGCATCACCGTGGAGTCCGTCGCCGAGCCGACCGGCGATGCCTGGCTGGTGCAGTTGGAGCAGGCGGCCCGTGCCGGGCAGGCGCCGGCCGACGTGTCGATGATCGCCCAGAAGGCATGCTCCATGGGCATCCAGGCGAAGCTCTGGGCGGCGCTCGACCGCGCCAAGCTGCCCAACGCCAAGGGCGTGAAGCCGCACCTCGTCAACATCTATCCGGACGGCCGGTTGGCCGGCCTGGGCGGCGTGTCGTGGTACATCACGCTGGTCTCCAACACCAAAGTCTTCCCGGAGGCCCCGACCTCCTGGGCCGAGCTGTGGGATCCGAAGCACAAGGACCAGTTGGGCCTACTGGCGCTCGTCTCCAATTCCTTCCTCTTGGAGGTGACGGCGGCGACCTTCTTCGGCGGCACCAAGCATCTCGACACCGAGGCGGGGCAGCTCGAGTGCTTCAAGAAGCTCGCCGAACTCAGGGACAACGTGAGGCTCTGGTACCGCGACGAGGCGCAGTTCGAGGCGGCCCTGAAGTCGGGCGAGATCCCGATGGGCCAGTACTACCACGACGTCACCGGTCTCGCCGCCGCCGACGGGCACCCCGTGCGCTCGACCTTCCCCAAGGAGGGCGGCATCAACGATTCCGGCAGTTGGGCGGTGTCCCGCGCCTCCAAGGCGCTCGACGTCGCGCACGTATTCATCGACTACATGTGCCAACCGTCGATCCAGGCGCTGCTGTCGCGCAAGGTCGGCACCGCGCCGACCGTCGACCGCGAGCTCACCGACCTCACTGACAAGGAATTCGCCGCGGTCTCCTCGGACATCCCGCCGATCGTTCCGCGCTACGACCTCTATCAGACCAAGGGGGACTGGCTGAACCAGAAGTGGACCGAGATGATCGTCGGCTGACGGCAATTTCCGGGCGGGGGGGCATCCCCGTCCTTTTCTGTTCACTTCTAAAGTTTGGACCATGCCATGTCCGGCCTCGTTCTCGATGGCGTGCTGAAGCGCTATGGCTCGCTCGTTGCCTTGCAACGGACGTCCCTGCATATCCCACACGGCAAGTTCGTCTGCCTGCTCGGCCCCTCGGGCTGCGGAAAGACGACGATGCTCCGCGTGGTCGCCGGGCTCGACCAGCCCAGCGAAGGGCGGATCCTGCTCGACGGCGCCGACATCACGGACAAGCCGGCCCATCAGCGGGACTTCGGCATGGTGTTCCAATCGCTGGCCCTGTTCCCGCACCTGAACGTCGGCGAGAACATCGCCTACCCCCTGCGCATCCGCGGCATGCCGCGAGCCGAACAGGCGAAGGAGGTCGAGCGGCTGCTGGCGCTGGTGCGCCTGCCCGGCGTGGCCGACCGCCCGGTGTCCAAGCTGTCGGGTGGGCAGCGCCAGCGCGTCGCCATCGCCCGCGCGCTGGCGCTGTCGCCCAAGCTGTTCCTCCTCGACGAGCCGCTGTCGGCGCTCGACGCCAAGCTGCGCGAGGCCATGCAGATCGAGTTGAAGCAACTGCAGGAACGGCTCGGCATCACCACTATCGTCGTCACTCACGACCAGAAGGAGGCCATGACCATGGCCGATCTGGTGGTGGTGATGTCGGAGGGACGGGTCCGCCAAGCGGCCACCCCGGTCGAGGTCTACCGGCGGCCGGCGGACGCCTTCGTCGCCGACTTCATCGGCGTCACCAACCTGTTGAACGGCAAGGTCGCCGGCGACGGCCTGCTGACGGTTCCCGGCGGCACGCTATCTGTGCCGGGCCTGCCGCCGGCCGGCGACGCGTCGATCTCCGTGCGCCCCGAGGAGATCCGGATCCACCGGGAAATCGCCGGACCGAACCGGCTGGCCGGAACCGTCGCCTTCCTGCGCGACCTCGGCTCCCACGTCGAGCTGCGCATCGACGTGGCCGGGCAGGAGATCATCGCGGTGACGACGCCGCAGGACCGTCCGGCGGTGGAGCCGGGATCCCCGGTCGCCGTCGAGTTGCCACCCCCCTCCTGCGTGGTGCTCGACTCATGACCCGCAGCCCTCCGCAACGCTATGCCGACTATGGGCCGATCGCCTTTCCAGCGATGATGCTCGTGATCTTCTTCGCGGTGCCGTTCGGCCTGATGATCGCCGTCTCGTTCTTCCAGCGGATCGAGGGCGGCTTCTACGAGCCGACCTTCGTCTTGGCCAACTACGAGCGGTTCATCTCGGCCTTCTTCGCCAGCGTGCTCGGCTTTTCGCTGCTGCTCGCCGGACTGGTCGCCGTGATCGCGGTGGCGCTGGCGTTTCCGTTCACCTTCCTGCTGACACGGACGCTGCGGCGCACGCAGGTGGTCTGGCTGGTCTTCCTGCTCTCGGTCTTGTCGCTGTCCGAGGTGATCATCGGCTTCGCCTGGTCGACGCTGTTTTCCCGCAACGCCGGCATCACCAACCTATTCGTGGCGCTCGGCCTGATGGCGGAGCCGACGTCACTGTCGCCCAGCTTCTCCGCCGTGCTCACCGGCATCGTCTACCAGGCGTTCCCCTACGCCGTGCTGGTGCTCTACCCCGCGCTGTCGCGGCTCGATCCGGCGCTGGTCGAGGCGGCCAGGACACTGGGCGCCTCGCCGCTGCGCAGCTTCCTGACCATCGTGGTGCCGGGGCTGCGCAACACCATCGTCGCCACCGTGATCATGGTGTTCGTCTTCGCGCTCGGCTCCTACCTGCTGCCGCAGCTCCTGGGCCGTCCGCAGCATTGGACGCTCTCGGTGCTGATCACCGACCAAGCGCTGTACCAATCCAACATGCCCTTCGCGGCGGCAATGGCGGTCTTCCTGGTGCTGGTCAGCCTGGGCCTGGTCGGTCTGTCCCTGATGGTCGGCAGGAAGGAGGCCGCGGCATGAGCTGGATAACCACCCGCCTCTTCATGGCCCTGGTCGCCGTGATCCTGGCGCTGCCGCTGGCCGTGGTCGCCGGCGTGTCGGTGAACGCCAAGAAGTCGCTGACCTTTCCGCCGCAGGGCTTCTCTCTGGCCTGGTACGGCGAGGTCTTCACCGACACCGCCTGGCGCTCCGCGCTGGAGGCCAGCCTCATCGTCGCGGCCTGCTCCGCCACGCTCGCCGTCCTGGTGGCGTTCCCGCTGGCATGGTTCCTGTGGCGGCGCCATGCGCCGTGGGCACGGATCGTCCAGTTGCTGGGGCTGGCCCCCTTCATCCTGCCGCCGGTGATCACCGCGCTGGGACTGCTCGGCTTCTGGACCACCGTCGGCTTCTACGGCGCGCCGTGGACGGTGGTGATCAGCCACGGCATCTTCTTCGTCACCCTGCCGCTGGTGACGCTGACCCTCGGCTTCGACTCCATCGACACGTCCCTGATCGAGGCCGCCACCACCATGGGCGCCGACGACCGGACGATCCTGCGCACCATCGTCCTGCCGCTGATCCTGCCCTACGTGATCTCCGGCTTCGCCTTTGCCTTCGTGCTCTCGCTCAACGAATACATCGTCGCCTACATGACGGTCGGCTTCACGTTCGAGACGCTGCCGATCAAGATCTTCAATTCGCTGCGCTACGGCTACACGCCGACCATGGCCGCGGTCACGGTGCTGTTCGTCCTGATGGCGACCCTGGTGTTCGGACTAGTCGCCCGGTTCGGAAACCTTCCCAAACTCCTGGGCGCCTGGTCGACCGACGACCACCGCTAGCGCTTCGCTGAACCCAGACTCGAAAGGCCCTTGCATGTTCGATCAGAAGAAGCTGCACGACCTGCGGGAAAAGTACGCCTCCGCGGCCGGCAGCGATATTTTCGACCCGGAGTTCAAGCGGGTCGCCGCGCTGCAATTCAAGGACGGCGACAAGCGCGTCCTGCCCTACGCCAACGCCGCCACCCTGCTGGACGCGCCCTATCGGCCCGACGCGCCGGACCTGCCGGATTTCGGCGGGCTGGACATCGCGCTGGTGGGGGCGCCGATGGACCTAGGCGTCACCAACCGAGCCGGTGCCCGGCTCGGGCCGCGCGCCGTGCGCGCCATCGAGCGCGTCGGCCCGTACGAGCACGTGCTGCGCATGGTCCCGTCCTCAGAGTGCAAGCTGGCCGACATCGGCGACGTGCCGTTCCGCAGCCGCTTCAGCCTGGAATCCTGCCACACCGACATCGAGGCCTTCTTCACCCGGTTGACCGAGGCCGGCGTGGTGCCGCTGACCGTCGGCGGCGACCATTCGATCAGCCAGTCGATCCTGCGGGCGGTCGGCCGGAACCGGTCCGTGGGCATGATCCACATTGACGCCCACTGCGACACCAGCGGCGCCTACGAGGGTGCCAAATTCCACCACGGCGGTCCGTTCCGGCAGGCCGTGCTGGACGGCGTGCTCGACCCCGAGCGGACGATCCAGATCGGCATCCGCGGCAGCAGCGAATACCTGTGGGAATTCTCCTACGAGTCCGGAATGACGGTGATCCACGCCGAGGAGGTGCAGGAGATCGGCATCCCGGCCATCATCGAGAAGGCGCGCGCGGTGGTCGGCGACGGGCCGGTCTACGTCTCCTTCGACGTGGACAGCCTGGATCCGGCCTTCGCGCCGGGCACCGGCACGCCCGAAATCGGCGGCCTGACGACGCGCGAGGTCTTGCAGTTCCTGCGCGGGATGATCGGGCTCGACGTCATCGGCGGCGACGTGGTGGAGGTGGCGCCGCAGTACGACACGACCAGCAACACCGCGCACGCCGCCGCCCAGGTCCTGTTCGAGATCCTCTGCCTTGCCGTGGACGCGCTGAAGCGACGGCGCGCCCTATAACGCCGGACACGCGGGGGACGAACCAATGACGACCTGCGGCGAACTGCTGCCCCGCCTGCTCGAAGCCTACGGCGTCGACACGGTGTTCGGCATTCCGGGCGTGCACAATGTGGAGCTTTACCGCGGGCTTCCGGCGACGCGCATCCGCCACGTGACGCCGCGGCACGAGCAGGGGGCCGGCTTCATGGCCGACGGCTACGCTCGCGTCACCGGCAAGCCGGGCGTGTGCTTCACCATCACCGGGCCGGGGCTCACCAACATCCTGACCGCCATGGGGCAGGCCTACGCCGATTCCGTGCCGATGCTGGTGATCTCCAGCGTCAACCGGACCGAGCACCTGGGCACCGGCCAGGGCCGCCTGCACGAGCTGCCGTCGCAGCGCACCATGGCCGCCGGCGTGGCGGCGTTCAGCCAGACCATCCTGCACCCGGCCCAACTGCCCGAAGCGCTGGCAAGGGCCATGGCCCTGTTCGCCGGCGCCCGCCCGCGGCCGGTGCACCTGGAGATCCCGGTCGACGTCATCACCCAGCCGGCCGGCGGACTCGCCGTCCGGGCCTGGCCGCTGCCGTTGCGCCCGGCGCCCGATCCAAGCGCCGTCGCATCGGCCGCGGACCTCCTGCGCGGCGCGCAGTCGCCGCTGATGGTGCTGGGCGGCGGAGCCGCGGATGCCGGCCGGGAGGCGCTGGCCCTGGCCGAACGGCTCGGCATCCCGGTGGTCAACACCGTCAACGCCAAGGGCCTCGTGCCGCCGGGGCACCCGCTCGCCGCCGGGGAGAACATGGGCGCTGAGCCGCTGAGCGAGGCGTTGCGGACGGCCGATGTGGTGCTTGCCGTGGGCACCGAGTTCGGCGAGACCGAGATGCACCCGGGTTCCGCGCCGCTGCGCATCGACGGCCGTCTGATCCGCATCGACATCGATCCGGAACAGCTGGTCCGTCAGATCCCGGCGGAGCTTCCGATCCTGGCCGACGCTCGGCTGGCGCTCGCCGCGATCAGCGACGCTCTGGGCGGGGATGACGGGCAGTGGGCCGCAGCGAAGCATGCGGGCGCAGAGCGGGCGGCCGCTCTGCGTACAGCGCTCGCCCGTCAGCTTTCGGCCTGGATCGATCCGCACCGCCGCGTGCTGGACGTCGTGCAGGCAGTGCTGCCGGATGCGGTGATCGTCGGGGACTCGACGCAGCCCGTCTATGCCGCGAACCTGTTCTTCCGGCCCGCGCACCCCCGCTCCTTCTTCAACGCCAGCACCGGCTACGGCACGCTCGGATACGGGCTGCCGGCGGCCATCGGGGCGAAGATCGCGGCGCCGGCGCGGCCGGTCGTGGCCCTGGTGGGCGACGGCGGCGTCCTGTTCACCCTGAGCGAACTGGCCGCCGCGGTGGAAGCGCGGGCGCCGGTGATCGTCCTCCTCTGGAACAACGACGGCTATGGGGAGATCCGTTCCTATATGAAGGAGCGGGCGATCACGCCCATCGGCGTCGATCTGACCGTGCCGGACTTCGTGACCATCGCCCGCGGCTTCGGCTGCGCGGCAGCGCGCGTGAACGGCTTCGACGACCTGCGCGACGGCTTGGCCGAAGCGGCCGGGAGGACGGTCCCGACCATTCTCGAAATCCGCGAGGACGCCCCATTCCTGTTATCCTGACGCTGAGCCAGGAGGACTTGCGAATGCGTGACATGCTCTATATCGGCGGGCAATGGACCGAGGGATCCCAGGGCAAAACCCTCGCCATCGTCGACCCCGCCACCGAGGAGACCATCCACCGCGTGACGGCCGGCGGGCCGGAGGACGTGGACCGTGCCGTCGCCGCGGCGCGCGCCGCCTTCCCGGCGTGGTCGTCCCTGCCCGGCACTGGACGGGCCGCTTACCTGCAAGCGATCGCCGACGGCCTGCGCGCCCGCCGGGCGGAGCTGGCGCGGCTGTCCAGCCGCGTCAACGGCAAGCCGCTGGCCGAGGCCGAGGTCGATATGGAGGACGCCGCGGCGACCTTCGCGTACTACGCCGGCCTGGCGCGGCAACTCGACAGTCGCCAGGATACCCCCGTCCCCCTGCCGAACCCGGCCTATCGGGCGACGGTGCGGCGCGAACCGGTCGGCGTCGTGGCACTGATCACGCCGTGGAACTTCCCGATGGTCACCGCAGCCTGGAAGGTGGCACCGGCGCTCGCCGCCGGATGCACCGCCATCCTGAAACCGTCGGAGGTGACGGCCCCGGTCGAACTGGAACTCGGCGCGCTCGCCGAAGCGGCCGGGCTGCCGGCCGGCGTGCTCAACATCGTGCCCGGCGCGGGCGCGGAGGTCGGCGCGCCACTGGGCACGCACCCCGGCGTCGCCAAGGTCTCCTTCACCGGCAGCAATGCGGTCGGGGAACAGATCATGGCCGCCGCGGCACGCGGCACCAAGCGGGTCGCCCTCGAACTCGGCGGCAAGTCGGCCATACTGGTGTTCGCCGACACCGACCTCGACCGCGCGGCCGAGCTGGTCGCGTCGGGCATCTTCACCAATTGCGGGCAGATGTGCTCGGCCACCGGGCGGTTGCTGGTGGAAGAGGCGGCGATGCTGCCGCTGCTGGAGCGGCTCGTCGCCATTGCCCGTTCCATGCGCGTCGGGCCGGCCAGCGATCCGGAGACCCAAATGGGGCCGCTGACCACCGCCGCGCAGCATCGCAAGGTGCTGGACGCCATCGGCCGCGGCCGCGACGACGGAGCCCGGCTGGTGGTCGGCGGCGGCCGGCCGGAAGGGCTCGACCGGGGCTATTTCGTGCAGCCTACGATCTTCACCGACGTGCCGCCGGAAAGCGCGCTGTGGCGCGAGGAGATCTTCGGCCCCGTGCTGTGCGTCCGCCCCTTCCGGACGGAGGACGAGGCCGTGGCCATGACCAACGACAGCGACTTCGGGCTGGTCGCGACCGTGGTCACCGCCGATGCGGCGCGGGCCGAGCGCGTCGCCGCCGCGCTGGAGGTGGGGCTTGTCTGGATCAACAGCCCGCAGGCGGTGTTCGTCGAAAACTCATGGGGCGGCTTCAAGCGCAGCGGCATCGGCCGCGAGCTCGGCCCCTGGGGCATGGACGCCTTCCTCGAGGTCAAGCATGTGGTCCGGCTTGAATGACCGGCGTCCCCGCCGCCCGCCCGCGGATCTCGGATGCCAGGAGGTCGAGGAACAGGGTCACGGCCGGATCGTCGCGGCTGTCCGGCACGGTCGCCGCCTGGAACTGCGCCTTGTAGCCGAACAGATCCGAACGGATCGCCCGCAGACGGCCGGCCTCCACATAGGGCCGCGCGTAATGGTCCGGCAGATAGCCCAGGTAGCGCCGGACAGGATCAGCCGGGCGCCCGCCTCCATGTCGCTGACCACGGCGCGGGGGGCGCCGATGGCGAAGACCTTGATGTCGCGCGCACCCCAATAGCTGCGCGCCACGATGCGGTGCTGGCGCACCAGCTCTATGGTGATCGTCCCGTCGTCGACGCCGAACAGCGGATGCCCCGCCCCGCAGTAGAATTTCTGCGCTTCCACATAAAGGTCCATGTAGGACAGGCCGAGCGCCATCCGCGGAAAGCTGCCGATGGCGACCTGGAGCTGCCGGCCGACGACATCGCGCAACAGCTCGCTCGGCGGGCGGGTGACGATGGAGATCATGACGTTCGGCGCCGCCTCGGCGAACCGCGCGAAGACGCGGTCGAGCGGCAGGTTGGGGTCGGTGATCGTGTTGTCGACCATGCCGATGGTGATCGTCCCGGAGAGGCGGTCATGCAGGCCGCGGACACGCTGGGCGAAGCGGTCCATCGCCGCGAACAGGTGGCGCGCCTCCTCGTAGATGGCGCTGCCTTCCGGGGTCAGCGCGAAGCCGCCACGCCCGCGCCGGCACAGCTTGAGGCCGAGCCGCGCCTCCAGCGCCGCCATGTGGCTGGAGATCGTCGGCAGTGACAGGTTCAGCTCGCTTTGCGCCGCCGCGAAGCCGCCGGATTCGGCGATGGTGACGAATATCCGCAGCAGCCTCAGATCCGCATTGTCCGGAAGCATCCGGCCCTCCGCCGAGAGAAGCGTTTGAGTTTGAGGATCCATGAACCATGCTGCAAGGCTCTCGCATAGCCTGGGAAAGGATACCATGCGGGCAACGAAGGCGTTTCGCGGCCGGATCAGCGACATCGACTTGCGCCTCTTGCGGCTGTTCCGCGCGGTGGTCGAGAACGGCGGCTTCGCGGCGGCCCAGGTGGAACTCGGCATCGGCCTCTCGACCATCAGCAAGCACATGGCCGACCTGGAGGGGCGCCTCGGCCTTCGGCTGTGCCAGCGCGGGCGCGCAGGGTTCGAGCTGACCGAGCACGGCAAGGCGCTGTATGGCTACGCCCGGCAGCTCCTCAAATCGGTGGACGATTTCGGCGCGCAGGTCAGCGACCTGCACACCGACTTGGTCGGCGAGCTGCACGTCGGGCTGATGGACCACATGGTCGGCGATCCCGCCACCCCCGTCGTGCCGGCCTTGCGCCGGCTGGCGGCGCGCGCCCCGTCCGTGCACCTCAACCTCTCGATCATGGCGCCGGACGCGGTCGAGATGGCGCTCTTGGACAATCGCCTGCACATCGGGCTGCTGGCGGAACGCGAGCGCCAGCAGCCGGGCCTGGTCTACGAGCCGCTCTACGCCGAAGACTGCTGCCTGTACTGCGGACAGGGGCATCCGCTGTACGAACGGGCCGCGGAGGTCCGTGTCGAGGAACTGCTGGACCACGACTACGCCACCTTGAGCTATTCGGAAAGCCGCCACCTCGCCGGGCTGTTCGGCGCGGAATGGCCCCCGGTGCGCATTTCGGCGACGGCGCGCCATGTGGAGGCCGTGGCGTTCCTGCTGCTGAGCGGCCATTTCCTCGGCTTCCTGCCGCGCCATGTCGGCCGCGTCTGGGAGCGCGACGACCGGCTGCGGCCGGTGCGGCCGGACCTGACCACCATGTCGACGCCGATCCTCGTCGCGACGCACGGCACGCGCCCGGCGACCGCTGTCCTGCGGGCATTCCTGGAGGATCTGGCAAAGGCGGCGGAAAGTTGCATCAACGTGCAACCGACATCCGCTCAATCGTCATTTTTCGACGGCGGCGCCACTCCTATCCTGGACGCACACGACGGGAAACCGCGTGAGCGACAGGGAGAGAAAACATGAGCGTCTTCGGCGCCGCCGACTTCATGGGGCATGAGAACGTCATCTTCGTGAACGAGCCCGAGGTCGGCCTGAAGGCGATCATCGCCATCCACAACACGAGCCGCGGCCCGGCCTTCGGCGGATGCCGCATGTGGCCCTACGCCTCCGAGGAAGAGGCGCTGCGCGACGTCCTGCGCCTGTCGCGCGGCATGACCTACAAGGCGGCGATCACCCGGCTGCCCTTCGGCGGCGGCAAGTCCGTCATCATCGGCGACCCGGCGCGGGACAAGACGCCCGAACTGCTGCACGCCATGGGCCGCGCCGTGACCGCGCTGCAGGGCCGCTACATCATGGCCGACGACGTCGGCACCACCGTCCGCGACATGGACGTCATCCGCCAGGTCACCCCCTACGCTGCCGGACTCCCGGACGCGCACGGCGCGCCCTGCCCGGCCACCGCCTACGGCGTATTCCAGGGCATCCTTGCGACCGCGCGGCACGCCTTCGGGCGCACCGACCTCAGCGGGCTGCGGATCGCCGTGCAGGGACTGGGCAGCGTCGGCTTCCGGCTGTGCCGCTACCTACACGCCGCGGGTGCCGAGCTGCTGGTGAGCGACGTCCGTCCGGAGTGCGTGCGGCAGGCGGAAGCCGCGTTCGGCGCCCGGGGCGTCGCGCCTAAGGACATCCTGTTCGCCGAGGCCGACATCCTCTCCCCCAACGCGCTGGGGGCCATCTTCAACGACGTGACCATCCCCCGGCTGCGCTGCCGTGCGATCGCCGGCGCCGCCAACAACCAGCTTGCCCGGGAAGACCACGGGGACGAGCTGCATCGGCGGGGCATCCTCTACGCTCCCGATTTCGTGGTCAGCGCCGGCGGGCTGATCGACGTCGCGCACGAGGGGCCGAACTACAGTCCCGATGCGGTGCTCAAGGACTGCGAGCGGATCCACGGCATCGCCCTGGAGGTCTTCGAGCGGGCCGAACGCGACGGACAGCCGACCAGCCGGACGGCGCTGCGCCTGGCCGAGGAGCGTTTCACGACCCGCACGCCGGTCCGCAGCCTCGCCGCCTGATTCCCCTTTCAGGAACGCCGCCGGAGATGAAGCGTTAAACCTCTTGGAACGAGAGCCCTCGCCGCGCCTCCAGCCGGCACCAAGGCTCCGCGCAGGGGGGACGGCCGATGCTCCAGGTATCCGAGACACAGGTGCGCCTTGGGCTCGCGGCGGCGGACAAGACGGAGGCGATCCGCATCGCCGGCCGGACCATGGTCGAGAACGGCCTGATCGAACCCGGCTACATCGACAGCATGCTGGGCCGCGAGAGCATCGCCGGCACCTATCTGGGCAGCGGCATTGCCATCCCTCATGGCTTGCCCCAGGCGCGCGACCTCGTGCGCCAGACGGGTGTGGTGGTGGTACAGTTCCCGAACGGGGTCGACTGGGGATCGGGCGAGCCGGCCCGTGTCGTGGTCGGGATCGCCGCCAAGTCCGACGAACACATCGCCGTGCTGCAACGGCTGACCGGCGTGCTCGGCAACCCGGCGGAGGCGGAGCGCCTGGGCACCACCGGCAACCCCCGCGACGTGATGGCGGTGCTCAACGGCACCGCGACGGCCGCGGCGCCGGAACCGGCCGCCCCCGTGCTGGCGGGCGGCACGTCCATCGACGTCACCACACCCAGCCCGCACGGCCTGCACGCCCGCCCCGCGACGGCGCTGGTCGAGGTGGCGAAGCGCTTCCGATCGGAGATCGCCGTGCGCCACGGCAACGACGTGGGCAACGCCAAGAGCCTCGTCTCCCTCCTGCGCCTCGGTGTGTCGGGCGGGCTGCCGCTCACCATCACCGCGGCCGGCGACGACGCTGACACCGCGCTGGCCGCCATCCGCGCCGCCTTCGAGGCGGGGCTGGACGAGCCCACGGTGTCCGAAACCCCGCCTCCGCCCGCCCCGGCACGCGCAGCGCCGGCGGACCTGGACTACGACGGCACGGTGATCGCCGGGATCTCCGCCTCGCCGGGAGTGTCCACCGGGACCGCCTGGAAGTTCCAGCGCGAGGAGCTGACCGTCGCCGAGACCGCGCCCGACCCGGCCGTGCAGCACCGCCGCCTCGACCAGGCGCTGGCGAGCGCCGCGGCCGACCTGCGCAACCTGCACGAGGAGTTCTGGAAGAAGGCGGGTGCGGCCAAGGCCGCCATCTTCAAGGCGCACCTGGAACTGCTGGACGACCCGGAGATGGTCGCCGACGCCCACGCCCGCATCGACCGGGGCAAGAGCGCCGGCTGGGCGTGGCGGGAGGTGTACGAGGAACGGGCGGGCATGCTGGCTCAGCTCACCGACGCGCTGCTGGCCGGCCGCGCCGCCGACCTGCGCGACGTGGGCCGCCGGGTGCTGCGCCTGCTGGCCGACGCGACGGAGAGCGTCGCCGCCTTGCCCGACCATCCCGTGATCCTGCTGGCCGAGGACCTGGAGCCGTCCGACACCGCGAAGCTCGATCCGGCCATGGTGTTGGGGCTGTGTACGGCGGGCGGCGGCGCCACCTCGCACACGGCGATCATCGCACGCTCGCTGGACATCCCCGCCGTGGTGGCGACCGGCCCCTCCGTGCTCGACCTGGAGAACGGCCGGGAGGTGATCATCAACGGCGACGACGGCGTGCTGGTGGTCGGCCCGTCCGAGCGCGACCGCACCCGCGCCGCCGCCGCCCGCGTCGCCGTCAGCGAGCGGCGGGAGGCCGAGCGCCTCGATCGCTACAAGCCGGCGATCACCACCGACGGCCGGCGCGTCGAGGTGGCGGCCAACCTCTCCGACCCCGAGGCGGCGGTGAAGGCGGTGGATGCCGGCGCCGAGGGCGTCGGCCTGATGCGCACCGAGTTCCTGTTCCTCCAGCGCGAGTTTCCACCGGGCGAGGAGGAGCAGCTCGAGGCCTACCGCACCATGGTGCGGGCGATGAACGGGCTGCCGATCATCCTGCGCACGCTGGACATCGGCGGCGACAAGAACCTCCCCTACCTGCGCATGCCGGCCGAAGGGAACCCGTTCCTGGGCGTGCGCGGCATCCGCCTGTGCTTCGAGCGCGAGGACCTGTTCCGCACGCAGCTCCGCGCCATGCTGCGCGCCTCGGCCGAGGGGCCGGTGCGCATCATGTACCCGATGATCGCCACCCCCGCCGAACTGGCGAAAGCCAAGGCCATCACCGAGGAGGTGCGGCGCGAGGTGGGTGTCGACCCGGCCGAGATCGGCATCATGATCGAGGTGCCATCGGCCGTCATGCTGGCCGACCGGCTGGCACGCGAGGTGTCGTTCTTCTCCATCGGCACCAACGACCTGACGCAGTACGTGCTGGCCATGGACCGGCTGCACCCGGTGCTGGCGCCGCAGGCCGACGGCCTGCACCCGGCGGTGCTCCGCATGATCGAGCGCACGGTGGCCGGCGCGCGGGCGGCCGGCATCTGGGTGGGGGCCTGCGGCGGCATCGCCGGCGACCCGGCGGGCGCCGTCCTGCTGGCCGGCCTGGGTCTAGCTGAGCTGAGCGTCGCCATCCCCAGCGTCCCGTCGGTCAAGGCGCGCCTGCGCGGGATATCCATGGCCGACGCCGAACGCACCGCACGGCTGGCGCTGGATTGCGCCGACGCGGCCGAGGTGCGGTCGCTGGTGCGTGAGCACTTCCCCGGAGGTGCGTGATGGCAGGCGTCGTCACCGTCACCCTCAACGCCGCGGTGGACCAGACCCTGGACGTGCCGGGCTTCACGGCGGGAGCCGTCAACCGCGCAGTAGCCGAGACGCACACCGCCGGCGGCAAGGGCATCAACGTGGCCGCGTTCCTCTCCGATGGGCCGGTGCCGGTAACCGCCACCGGGTTCCTGGGCGAGGACAACACGGGCGTGTTCGAGGCCCTGTTCCGCCGCCGCCACATCACCGACCGTTGCCTGCGCGTGCTCGGCAGCAGCCGGGTCAACGTCAAGGTCGTCGACCGCGAGGGCGGCTCCGTCACCGACATCAACCTGCCGGGCCCGCAGATCCGGGCGGAGGCCTGGCACGGCCTGCTGCACGCGCTGGACGCCCTCGCGACCTCCAACGGCGTCTTCGTGCTGGCCGGCAGCGTGCCCGCGGGCGTGCCGGAAACGGCCTACGCCGAGATGCTCGCGCGCCTGCACCGGCACGGCGTGTTCGTCGCGGTGGACGCCAGCGGCCCGCCGCTCCGCCACGCCGTGGCCGCGCGCCCCGACATGGTGAAGCCCAACGCGTTTGAGCTGTCCGAACTGCTGGGCCGCCCGCTCGACAGCCGCCCCGACGTGGTGCGCGCCGCGCGCGAGCTGGCGGAGTCCGGCATCGCGCTGGTCGTCGTGTCGCTGGGGGCCGACGGCGCCGTGTTCGTGGAGGGCGGCCGCGTCGTGCTGGCGGTGCCGCCGCCGGTGAAGGTCGCCAGCACCGTGGGTGCCGGCGACGCCATGGTGGCGGGCGTGCTGGCCGCCCGGCTGGAGGGCGGCGACCTGGAAGCCTGTGCACGGCGCGGCACCGCCTTCGCCGCCGGGACGCTGTCGCGCCTCGGCCCCGAACTGCCGCCGCCCGAGCGCATTGCCGACCTGATGAACGCCGTGAAGGTGGAGATTTTGTGAGGGTGCAGGTCCGATGGCCCTCCCCCGCTTCCAGCGGGGGAGGGAGGGGACCCACGAAGTGGGGAGGGTGGGGGCAAGGTCATCCCAAGAAACCTTGCCCCCACCCTAACCCTCCCCCAGCGGAGCTGGGGGAGGGGACCGAGGCAGCGCTGGGGGAGGGATTCGACATGGCAAGGCTCGTGGCTGTGACCGCTTGCCCGACGGGCATCGCCCACACCGTCATGGCGGCCGAGGCCCTGCGCCGCACCGCCGCGCTGAAGGGCCACATCATCGAGATCGAAACCCAGGGGGCCGAGGGCGTCGGCGTGCCGCTCGGCGACGCGGCCATCGCGGCGGCCGACGCGGTCATCCTGGCCGCCGACATCGCGGTGGACGAGTTCCGCTTCGCCGGCAAGCCGATCCTGCGCACCTCCACCGCCCGGGCCATCCGCGAGACGGAGCACGTCCTGGACGAGGCCCTGGCCCACATCCCGGAAGCGGCACCGGCGCCCCCGGCCCAACCGCCTTCCCCTGCCCCGTCGGGCGGGTCCGGCCTGCTGGTCGCCATCACCGCCTGCCCGACCGGCATCGCCCACACCTTCATGGCCGCCGAGGCGCTGAAGCAGGCGGCGCAGGCGAAGGGCTACCGCATCAAGGTGGAGACGCAGGGCTCCGTCGGCGCCAAGAACGCCCTGACGGCTGAGGAGATCGCCGAGGCCGAGGCCGTCATCATCGGCGCCGACACCCACGTCACCACCGAGCGCTTCGCCGGCAAGCGCGTGCTGAAGACCTCGGTCGGCGACGCGCTGAAGCACGCCGACCGGGTCGTCACCGAAGCGCTGGCGCTCCCGCCCGCCGCCCCCGGCGGCGGCGACTACGCCGGCGCGGTCGCCCAGGCCAAGGCGCAGCAGAAGGAGGCGCAGTCCGGCCCCTACAAGCACCTGCTGACCGGCGTATCCTTCATGCTGCCCTTCGTGGTGGCCGGCGGCCTGATCATCGCGCTGTCCTTCGTCTTCGGCATCGAGGCGTTCAAGCAGCCGGGCACGCTGCCGGCCGCACTGATGCAGATCGGCGGAGACGCGGCCTTCGGGCTGATGGTGCCGGTGCTGGCGGGCTACATCGCGTACTCCATCGCCGACCGTCCGGGGCTCGCCCCCGGCTTCATCGGCGGCATGCTGGCGGCGAAGATCAACGCCGGCTTCCTGGGCGGCATCGTGGCGGGGTTCCTGGCCGGCTACATCGCGCGCTGGCTGCGCGACACCATCCGGCTGCCGGTGAACCTGGAAGGGCTGAAGCCGGTGCTGATCATCCCGCTGCTCTCCACGCTGGCGGTGGGCCTGCTGATGGTCTACGTGATCGGCGCGCCGGTCGCCGCGATCATGGCGGGGCTCACATCCTTCCTGCAAGGCATGACCGGGGCCAACGCCGTGGCGCTCGGCGCGTTGCTCGGCGGTATGATGGCGCTCGACATGGGCGGGCCGGTCAACAAGGCGGCGTATACCTTCGCCGTCGGGCTGCTGGCCTCCAACACCTTCACGCCGATGGCCGCGGTCATGGCCGCGGGGATGACACCGCCGCTCGGGCTGGCGCTCGCTACCGTGCTGGCGCGCAGCCGCTTCACTGTGCAGGAACATGAGGCGGGCAAGGCCGCCGCCGTGCTCGGCCTCGCCTTCATCACCGAAGGCGCCATTCCCTTTGCCGCGAAGGATCCGCTGCGCGTCATTCCGGCGGCCATGGTCGGATCGGCGGTTGCGGGGGCCCTGTCGATGTGGTTCGGCTGCGCGCTCCGGGCGCCGCACGGCGGCGTGTTCGTGCTGGCCATCCCCAACGCGGTGGCACCGCTCGGCCCCTACATCCTGGCGATCGCCGCGGGCACCGTGGTGACGATGCTGGCGCTGGTCGTGCTGAAGCGGCCGGTCGAGACGGAAGGCGTGCTGCCTAGCGCCGCGGCGTCAGCCAACGTCTCCCCGAGCGGCATTGCCGGCCGGTGAGCGCGGGCGATGGATCGAGGAGTGCCGGATTCCGCCGCTGCTCCGTGTGGGACTAGGGTCTCCCGGACCGGCGAATGGAACACTATGAAACACTATGCAACACTGTGCAACACTGTGCAGGGGGTGTTCAGTTCACGCAGTCCCCTGCGGGCGCATCTCGGGCACATTAGGATCGTGATCCTAACGGAAAATGCCGACGACGTCAAGGCGCCTTCGTAGGTTGAGGCCAAGCGCCAGCGTGGCCTATACCGGCGAGCCAAAATCCTGCCCCACGTGCCTCCACCCGCCCTTCGCTGCGCTCGGGCACCCTCCCCCGCGTTGCAGGGGAGGGTTGGGGTGGGGGCACGTGGGTCAGTGTTTCGGCTCGCCAAGCTAGAGCGATTTTCCGATCAGTGTGAACGCTACATTCTTGTTAAAGCGGAATGTGTTTGGATCTGGACGGGATTTTTAGGGCATGTGGCTGTTGTAGGGGCATGGCTTCCCGTCCAGGAGTCCTCCCATGGCACAGGCCTATTCTGCCGATCTGCGCGAACGTGTTCT